>ENA-UOUJ01000008-UOUJ01000008.1-activated-sludge-metagenome-genome-assembly--contig:-NODE-8-length-248476-cov-17.985657_pt1 | contig 248476 bp, 221 predicted proteins | sample MGYA00249839_ERZ747224 | MGnify/ENA primary metagenome ERZ747224 (study PRJEB28782, sample SAMN03220277) | activated sludge metagenome | biome: wastewater; feature: sewage sludge; material... | reverse complement strand
TAGAGCATCTGACTGTTAATCAGAGGGTCTCAGGTTCAAGTCCTGAAGGGGGAGCACAATACAGCAATGGGTTTCATAAAAATGAGACCCATTTTTTTTTACGCATTCCGACACAATTCCGACACAATTAGCCTTTGTATTGTTTATTGGATTGTAAACAGATTGAAGCTTCGATACTTTATAAGAAAAATCCGCTAACGATTTTACTCATTAACGGATAGCTGCTGCTGACCTGTATGCCATGAATTTACAAAATGCGCTTCATCTTTTCTCTCTTTTGTGGAGCTTAAATTTACTCTTCGTTTATTACGATATCTGGGAATATTAGCCCAATTAACAATAGAAAGAGGAATTGAATAGCATTGAAAAACAGTACGCTGGAAAATTTGGAAGGTTAAATCCTATATATTAATCTCAGCGCTAACATTCTGACGAAATATTTTGCAGTAAAAATGCCGATATTTTTTCGGGAAAATGACTATTTTGGCTTTTTCAAAAAAATAATAGGCACTCCGTACAAATCTCCAATTAAGCTACCTATACTGCTTAAAATATCCTCAACAGAGATGTTTTCCAATTCGGGAATACTATCTAACTGTTCTGACACCTTTTTTAATGAATGGGATAAGGGACAAATTATTTAGTGCATTTTTAATAATATCAAACTACTCCTGCGATAATGAGGCAAAATCTGTAAAACCAGACACGTACCTATCTGGGATGCTGTTTATAAGCGGCATAATGTGTAGATAATCAATTAAGGCAATAATAAATATATGCAAAGGTATTGACAATATAGTAACTTTATTTAAAAGCAAATATAAAATGAACAAAATGCCTGACCGATCAAGAATCAGGTATTTCCCTTACTTCATTAATACGTTACCGTCACAAAAACGAGTGCAAATAATTAACATACTGATTGAGGTGAATAGTTTGCGTACTATTTGCCTCAATGACTGATGTATCAATAATAAACCAAACTACTGGTTAAAGTTGGTCAAACCTACCAGTTCTTTCACGATGTAGCTTTAAGAAAGGTTGTTGTAAAACCTACTCAGCTTAACGCGAAATCAAATGAAATATTTTCAAACTGATACACTATGGAAAAGCATGAAAAAAATAAAGGATAGCTTAGTATAAAATAGCTTTGAGTCTTTTTATTACACCTTAACCAATGTCATATTTCTAATGAGTTTACAAACTAGACAATTTCAGCTTACCGATGCTTTAATAATAGGATATTTCTCAGTGGTGGGATATTTATTGGCAATGTCCAAAGAATTTGCATACTTAGATTATTTCAATATCCCCAGCTATTTTGCTAACACAAATATTTTAGACTCTGTTCGCAACATGTTACTGATTATACTAGATTTAATCGTGACATATTTATTGTATAATTAGATATTTAGCTATACAGATCGGTTATTACTACGTTATAAATCCAGTGAAAAAAACCGCGAACGAAAAATATTATTCATAGAACTATTTAGTTTCATTACCCCATTATTATTGCCATTCACTTTTTTTTTCATGGCAACGAATGATGCAGTCAATCTAGCCATTTTCTCCACAGTTACTTTTCTTATATTTCTCGGCGCTCAAAATCTTGAATTACAACTAAAGAAAAGAAATGTGACAGTAAATCATAAGTTAATCTTTCAAGTTCGATTTAATATAGTTTGGGTTGTTGCAAATTTTATTATTTTCTGGTCAGCTGGCATCATTCATGCTAAGACCCAATCCGAATTTCTCACTTTCGACGAAGGCAAAACAGTTGTAATATATGTTGGGGCCGATAAAATATTTACTACACCCATTATAGACAACAAAATAGCAAATATTGAAGTATTTTCAATTGTTAGTTTAAATAATATGAACTATCACTTCAAAACAATAACTATTAAAAGATAAATAGTCATCAATATGTTTGATATAAGGTATCATAAAAACTGAAAAGAAAAATAATGTTGTATGCTTTGGGTAGTTGGATTGATTCCTCAAACAAGAGAATAGCTGGGCTTTAACAATTCATACAAGTTATTTAAAATTCCAAACTGCCAGCTACGCTTTTTTTTATTCCAATCAATGACCCATCCCGCAAAGCCTCAAATCATTTATCATTCAAAACACAGCTGTTGGTTTGTCGTGAAAGTACGTTCAAGTTTTCTAAATATCCTCCAATCAATCCGGGTTAAAAAATCGGCAAGATCAAGTCCCTTTTCTTTTTCTGCAATGCCTGCAAGGTTTTGGATTAAGTCGGAAACTTTAAAATTAGTTCCTTGCATTTCTTTTTGAAATTGCTTTGCCTTACTGCTCCAATTATTATGAGCATTTAAATCAGGGAATAAAACAACTTTGCGCCCATGCAATACCTTGCATTTTTCAATATTTAAGCTACTCAGATTATAAACTGCTAACCATAGAAAATTTTTAGGATTATCAAGTAATCCAAAGTATAAAGTTGCTATTATTGCCGTCTTAGGAGCTTCTACTAATGCAATAGGGTTTATTCGATACTTAGTTAATAAATGTTCGCCAAACAAGCAGGAAACCTTTGTATCATTTTTTAAATAGCTGTTTAACCAGTCCGGTAAAGGCTTGCTGTTATCTTCACAATATCTTTGATAAATAGAGTGCAAAAAGTCGGTGCTGATAGTATGATTCTTTTCATTAAACTGCTTTGCCTGAATCGTCCTAACATTGCCACTAATATCAATGAAAGGAAATGTGATTGCCGCCGATAAAATACCATTCACAGAACGAAGATCAAAACCAGGTACCTTTGGTTAATTACTGCTGTTATGAATGAATGTTTTGAGCTGCCGGTGCATTATAAAGGCGAAGAACTGCTATTACCTGCGGAATTGCAGGCATGGGGATACAGTTACCGGATACGGGTAAGCGTGAATGACCAGGTCATTACTTTTGAACCCGATGAAGAATGCAACTACAGGGCGCTCACAGATGATACAGGAAAAATACCCGATATAGAGCTGATCAGGTCGGTTGCCAATAGCATTCATTCTGCGTTCAACGAAGCGGAAGGTTAATACAATTGCCGGAAGCCACAAACAATGGCAAATGGAAGCAATATTAACCGAACCATCCTGCACAATGCTTCCCGGATGGATTCATAAGTAAGATATTTCACCTATGTGAAAATTGAAAAATCCGGTGCCGGCACAGTTTATCCTGCTATTTGATTAAAATATACTATAAAAAAACCGGAATATCCTTTCCGGATAGGCCCATATATTAGAATTTCGCGTAAAATTGTGATGCTACATTAGTATATAATTTTACTTAATATCTCATAAGTGGCATAACATCAAAAGATAACCTAAAGATTTCTATAAGGTAGATTTGTTTTCTCATGTTGATCCTTCTACCAGGTCTGCGAGGGTTGTTTCTACAGCACTCTAAATTTTTATCTTTTGCTAATTTCAATGGCAAGCCGTCAATGGATAAAAGCGTGCATCTTTAGTGTTTGCACTATCTTGCAATATATTATTTATTCATCATAAATTTTATTTTATGAAACTCCGGTTCCTGGCGGTTACTATAATAAGTACACTTTTCCTTTTCTCCTGCGTAAGCAGCAAAAAATTCAAAGCAGAGCAGGCCAAAAATGAAACCCTCAATACAACGTATGTAAGCGTTCAGCAAAGCCTTAAAGAATGTACGGACGCAAGGGATGAAGCTACCCGTAAGAACGGGGCCTTACAAAAAGAAAATGATAACCTGAAGGACCAGGTGGCCTACCTCAAAGAAAATAACACCCAGGCGCTGAAGCAACTGCAGGATCTTTCTGTTATTTCCGCATCGCAGGCCGAAAGCATAAAGAAGTCGCTGGATAATATCGGATCAAAGGATGTATATATCCAGGGACTGCAATCCGCCATATCCCGCAGGGATTCGCTGAATATGGTGCTGGTGATGAATTTAAAAGGCGCTATCGGCAACTTAGATGATGAAGACATTAACATTAGGATAGACAAAGGCGTGGTATACATTGACATTTCAGACAAGCTGCTGTTCAGAAGCGGCCGTTATGAAGTAACCCCACAGGCCAAAACGGTTTTGGGCAAGGTAGCCCTGGTACTGAAGAATCAACCCGATATTGAATTCATGGTGGAAGGGCATACAGACAATGTACCTTACCGCAGCGGGGTGCTGCTTGATAACTGGGATCTTAGTGTTAAAAGAGCCACTTCCGTTATACGCATCCTGCAAAATGAATACGCGCTCGATCCTTCCAAAATGGCTGCAGCCGGCAGAAGTGAATACCGGCCGATAACAGATAACACTACCGCCGAAGGAAGGGCCGCCAACCGGCGCACGAGGATCGTTATTCTTCCGCAGCTCGACCAGTTCTTTCAATTGCTTGAGCCCCAGTCGTAAGGGAGATTGAATACGCTAAAACATACCCTGTACAACTAAATTAAAAACCTGAAAATCTTAGACGTTTACAGGCTGCCGCTAATGGCTGATACCTTTGTCTGCAACATGTAACAAGCCACAAACTCTTGCGTTCCGGGCTTTCCTATGTACCGGCTGCAAAGAAAAATGACCTGTTTATGTACGATTTTCCACAATTGTTAAGAGATTTCTAAAGCTGTTCCTTTATATTTGGCCTTCACCCAAGGTTAAAACATACATGTTCAATTTAATTTTATTTGGCCCTCCGGGAAGTGGAAAGGGTACACAATCTGAAAAATTAATAGCGAAATATGGGTTAAAGCACCTTTCTACCGGCGATTTGCTGAGAAGTGAGATTGCCGGTCAAACACCCCTGGGGCTGGAAGCGAAAAATTTTATGGACAAGGGGCAACTGGTTCCCGATGAAGTGGTCATTGGTATGATCAGTTCTGCATTAGATGCCAACCCTGAATCTGCCGGTTTTTTGTTTGACGGGTTTCCGCGTACCGAAGCCCAGTCCGAAGCCTTAGATAAACTACTTAAGCTTAAAAAAACAGGCATACACCTCATGCTGGCCCTCGAAGTGAGCGAAGAGGAACTAATATCGCGTCTCCTGAACAGAGGAAAAACATCGGGTAGAAGCGATGATGTTAATGAAACGATTATTCGCGACCGCATTGCAGAGTATCATAAAAAAACATCGGCTGTTGCAGACTATTACAAAAAATTTGATAAAGTAAAACAGGTTAAAGGCGAAGGCACTATTGACGAAATATTTGATGCCCTCTGTAAAGAGGTGGACAGGAAGAGGGGTAAGTAGTAAGTGGTAAGTGGGTTACAAGCTGCAGGTTACAGGGAACAGGGAAAGCCCGAAGTTGTAAATCCGAATATTAAATTTCGAAATCCGAAACGAATACAACCAAAAACGATAAACTAAAAACCGAAGGTGGCTATCAGCTATAAGCTAATCAGCCAGGCAGTTGTTTATCCATCAGCTTACTCCACTACCCGTTTTGCCTTTTCAATGCTTTTAAAGATCCGTGCATTAACGCTATCTATCTTTTCTTTTTCACTGCGGTAAAAACTAACCTTCTCAGCCTCGGTACTGCCTGCTTTATCGGGATCAAAATCCTGCATCCAGCGGTTCATCAGCTCTTCTGCATGGGTAAGTTCCTGCAATGCGGAATCCAGCGCCGGCTGCAAAGCAGTTTTGCTTTTTAAAGCTGCCAGCGAGTCTGTTCTCTGTTGTATCAATTGCTGGTAACGGGCTATTTCTCCCATTTTTGCCATCCCTGCATCGTGCCCTTCCATAGCCGCCTTATATAAAGTGTCGGATAGTGTTTTGGGAATGGAGGCGTTATTTTGCTCTTCTGCACCGCGGGAGGAAGCATTGTTATTACAGGACAGGGCAAGTGCTGCTGCCATAATTAAGATCGCTGTTTTCATTATGCGGAATTTTAAAAAGGTTGCTGTAAAGATAGCCGGAAGCGCTTGAAAATTAATTTTAAACTGCTGTATCTGATTTTTTGCTGCAGATTTTATCTGTAGTAATTTGTGTTGCCATTTACGCCGCTCATGAAGCATCATTTAATCAACAGCATATGATACATGAAATACAGGAAGGATATGTGAAAGTTGAAGCCCAAAGCGGGGGAATAACTATTATCGAGTTCTTTCACCCGCAGGGTAATTCGCTGCCCGCCGCTATATTAAATGAGCTTGCCCAGGAAATACATAGCGCGGGTCTGCAAAAAGAAACGAGAGTAATTATTTTGCGATCGGCGGGGAATGGGGCATTTTGCGCCGGCGCTTCTTTTACGGAACTTAGTGCCATTACAACCGCAGAAGAAGGTAAAAAGTTCTTTAGCGGCTTTGCCCATGTTATTAATGCCATGCGCAAATGTCCTAAATTAATTATAGCCCGGGTGCAGGGTAAGTGTGTTGGCGGCGGAGTTGGGCTTGCAGCGGCTGCCGACTATGCTATTGCCTTGGAAAGCGCCGATATAAAGCTGAGTGAATTATCCATAGGACTTGGACCTTTTGTGGTAGGCCCGGCCATACAAAGAAAACTGGGGCTAAGCGCTTTCAGCCAGTTAGCTATTGACGCTGCCATGTGGCGCCCGGCCGACTGGGCGCGCCGGAAAGGCTTATTTGCAGAGTTGCATCCCAATGCAGAAGCTATGGATGAATCTGTACAACGGTTAGCCAATGAACTGGCGCATGCCCATCCTGAAGCCATAGCAGAAATGAAAAAAGCTTTATGGGAAGGAACCGAAAACTGGGAGGAACTGTTACAGCACCGTGCGGCTGTCAGCGGCACATTAGTAACCAACTCATTTACAAAAGAAGCGCTCGAAAAACTGAAGAAAAAAGAATAGGGTTGGTATATAGAATGACTGCCGGCAGATAGCTGATAGTCAGAAGCACGAAGCCGGAATTTTGAAATGCTAAGGAATACAAAGTACCAGGAACCAAATCACAAGAACCAAATAAAATTCAAATATTAAATCCGAAGCCGAAAATCTAAAATTCTGGAGGCTGGCTGTTGGCAGATTGAAACGATATTCACTGAAACATGCAACTTGAAACATGCAACCTGCATAAATCTCAAATCTAAGATCTCAAATTTCAAATTCTTAAGCCTGAACCTCACACTTCCCTACACAAACATGCTCAGCAGCATTACCCCGCCAAGACCAACAATGGCAACAATGGTTTCCATGAGCGACCAGGAGCGAATGGTATCTTTTACGCTCAGGTTGAAATATTCTTTAAACAGCCAGAATCCGCCATCGTTTACATGCGAAAACATAAGGCTGCCCGCACCGATAGATAAAACCATCAGGTTGGGATCTACGCCGCCCTGCAGCACCATAGGGGCAACAATGCCGGCAGTGGTAAGTCCGGCAACGGTGGCGGAGCCAATGCAGATGCGTATAATGGCCGCGATGATCCATGCTAATAACAGCGGATGCAGGGGCCAGTGATGCAGCGCCTGGGCTATGTCGTTACTTACACCGCTCGCAGTAAGCACTTCTTTAAACGCTCCCGCTCCCGCAATGATCAGCAGTATCATAGCAATATCCTTTACAGCGCTTTCATATATCAGCATGATTTTTTTCATGGACATGCCCGTGGATATGCCCAGTGAAAATGTGGCTACTGCCAGCGCTATCAGCATCACGATCATGGCATTGCCGAAAAAGGCGGATATATCATGCAAAAATGTTGCGGAAGGAAAAATAAAAGGTAAAACTGTAGTAACAATAAGCAATACAACAGGCAATAAAGAAGAAAAAAGGCTGTTGGCCAAACCGGGCAATTTTTCTTCCGGCAAAATAACCGGCTTAAATGTTTGCAGCGGAACAGAAACAATTTTCTTTAATGTTTTGGAATAAACAGGTCCTGCTATAATGATAGCGGGGATGGCCACAGCTAAACCATACAGCAGGGTAAGCCCCATGTTGGCGTTAAACTGTGTTACCAGCGCTGCCGGGGCGGGATGCGGAGGCAGATAACCGTGGGTAACCGATAAGGAAGCCAGCATGGGCAAACCAATATATACAGCAGGCAGCTTATATTGATAGGCAACAGAAAAAATAAGGGGAACCATTAATACGAACCCTACATTATAAAACAGCGGTATGCCTATTATAAAACCGGTGATCATTAACGCCCACTGTATGTATTTTGCGCCAAAAACCTTCATTAAGGAAGATGCAATTTGCTGTGCGGCGCCGCTTTCGGCCACTAATTTTCCCAGCATGGCGCCCATCATAATTACGCCGGCCAGGGCGCCCATGGTATCACCCATCCCTTTTTCCACGGCTATAGCCAACTTATTCAACGGGATGCCCAGCAGCCATCCGGCAAGAAGGGATACTACCAAAAAAGCGAGGAAAGCATTTGTTTTGCCCCAGGTAATAAGCAATACAAGCAGCAGAATGCAGCCGGCAATGATAAGCAGTGTCATATATAAAAGCGAATTGGATGCTGATTTGATTTCCCTCATCACCTGCTGCCGCACAATCGTTATCGTTTGCTAATATAAGCAATGGAAATTAAAGTATGTCGTTGTTATCTTCCCTGTTGCTGGAATGATACCGTTTACAACCACAGCCGGTTCATATAGTTTGAATTAAGGAAAAACCGGATTTGTCATTCACTACTGACAATTGACTATTCACTAAGGCTTTACCAGTTATTCATTTGTTCGGGAACAATACGCTCCGTACTTTCCGGTGAAACATTATTAATCCTCCAGTCGGGGTCGTATTTTACAAACCACGAAAGCCAGAGACTGCGTGAGAGGCGCATGAATATGGGCTGCAAAACCACCAGCAAAACAGCATTGGTGATGCCCCACCATAATAAACGGAAATCACCTTCCTGAACCGAAATACCAATGAGCAGCCACCAGGCAATAAAAGTAAAAATGCTAAAGCTCACGGTAAGGCCATAGCTTACATAAGCCGTTCCGTAATAAAAACCTACCTCAATTTCGGTAGGCTGGCCGCATACCGGGCATGTGCGATGCATTTTAAGAGTAGTTTGTAGTTTGTAAGGATTACTGCTTTTAAAAATCCCACCTCTGCGGCAACGCGGGCAACGGTTATCCAATGTTGAAAATAAATAGCCGGGGTTCTTTTCTTCTGCACTCATTCAGCATTTTTTACAAAGGTCCTTATTCCTGTTCAAATAAAACGGTTAAGGCCGCTAAAATAGCATAATGATTTTGATAATAGGTTGTGGCTATAATATATCAACAATGATTTCCATTTGCATGCTGCGGGAGCCTTTTACTAAGTACACGCTATTGGCTGCCGGATGTTGCTGCAGCCATTCTTTTGCTTCTCCGACTGTATTAAAAAACCGGAAAGGATGTGTGATACGGGCAAAATCGCCACCCACCAGTATTACTTCTTTCCATAAATAATGATTCAGCAGCTCAATAAGCACTTCGTGCTCTTTTGCGCTCTCCTTACCCAGCTCCATCATGGCGCCCAGTACAAGAATCTTATTGCTGCCCGGCGTTGCCGCAAAGTTTTCTATAGCGGCTTTCATGCTGCTGGGGTTGGCATTATAGGCGTCTAATATAATGGTATTGCTGCCTTTTTCTATGAGCTGGGATCTGCTGTTCGAGGGATGATATGCCTCAATGGCTGCTTTTATCGTATCGTCACTGATATTAAAATACCTGCCTGTTGCCACAGCAGCCAGTATGTTTGGAAGGTTATAATCTCCCACCAGCCTTGAACGAATAATACTATTTTCTTTTCCGTTCGTTAAAGCTACTTCCAGGAAGGGGTGTGTTTTATATATGTTACCTGTTACTGCGGCGCCGGAAGTGCCATAAGTAAAAATATGCGGTATGCCTTTGCTCATGGTGTTCAGGTAATCGTAGTCGCGCATAACAAAGGCGGTACCACCGTGCAGCTTCAGGTAATCGTACAGCTCGCCTTTGGCCTTTCTAACGCCTTCAATGCTTCCAAAACCTTCGAGGTGGGCTTTGCCGCAATTGGTAATAATGCCATGGGTTGGTTCAGTGTATTTGCAATAGCCCTCAATTTCTTTCAAATGATTGGCCCCCATTTCAATGATGGCCATTTCCGCGTCGGGTTTAATGCTCAGGATAGTAAGCGGTATGCCTATATGGTTATTGAGGTTACCCCGGGTAGTATAGGTTTTGTAGGTGGAGGAAAGCACGGCATGAACCAGCTCCTTGGTAGTGGTTTTGCCATTGCTGCCGGTAATGGCAATAAAAGGTATGCTAAACCTCCGGCGATGGTAGCCGGCGAGTTGCTGAAGCGTAGCCAGCACATCATCTGTAAGCATGATCCTTGTATCTTCAAACCCCGGTGCTTCATCTGCTATTACATATGCCGCTCCTGATCCGAGCGCCTGCTTTGCAAAAAGATTTCCGTTAAAATTCGGTCCTTTCAATGCAAAAAAAATATCTCCTTTTTGCAGTTTCCTGGTATCTGTTTGTACCGAAGGATACTGCAGGAATAATTGATAGAGTTCGTCAATTTGCATAGCGGTAAAGGTAAATATAATCATTCCAAAATACGAAGCGCGGTACCTGCAGAATTCTGTTTGGACTTACGGCCAGGAATCTGAACTTTGTATAAACAAAAGAACAGGTATGAACTACCATCTTCTGGGAAAATCATCGTTAACCGTAAGCGAAATCGGTTTTGGCTGTATGTCTTTAGGTGATAATGACGCAGATAATGCGCGGCTCATACACAGCGCCATTGAGGGCGGGCTGAATTATTTTGATACGGCCGATATGTACCAGAAAGGCCTGAACGAAACCACCGTTGGTAAAGCGCTGCAGGGTAAAAGAGACAAAGTGATTCTGGCAACCAAGGTGGGCAACCAGTGGCGGCCCGATGGCAGCGGATGGGAATGGAACCCTTACAAGCACTATATAATCAGTGCGGTGGAACAAAGCTTGAAGCGGCTAAACACCGATTATATTGACCTTTACCAGTTGCATGGCGGTACCATCGGCGATCCTGTAGATGAAACCATTGAAGCCTTTGAAAGCCTACAGGCGGCAGGTAAGATACGGTATTATGGTATTTCGTCTATACGCCCCAACGTAATCCGCGAATATGTAAAGCGATCACATATAGCCAGTGTAATGATGCAATACAGCGTGCTGGACCGACGCCCCGAGGAAACCTGCTTTCCGCTATTGCAGGCAAATGATATTGCCGTGCTGGCACGGGGCAGCCTGGCCGGAGGACTGCTGGTGAACAAACCCGTAAAAACATATTTAAACTACTCAGAAGATGAGGTGTACAAAGCGCAGTCTGCTGTGCACGCCATTTCCGGCATAAACCGCAAACCCGCACAAACTGCCATCCGGTTTGTATTGCAGCAGCAGCCGGTTACCGCTGCCATTGTTGGGATTAGAACGATGGAACAACTGAACGATATGATTGCCGCCACGCATACGCCCTTACTTACAGATAATGAAATGATTTATTTGCGTGCATGCATTCCCGTAAACTATTATGAGCAGCACAGGTAACAGTTTGCCGGCTGAATAAAAATGAAACGATTTGCACAGGCGGGAAAACGAACATAGGTATGCGGTTTCTATGCACTTAGTGTGTTTAATACGATACTTATTTTTTTAATGCCCGGCCGCATAGTATATCCGTTGTACAAGGGAGTGACACAAGGAACGGTGAAGCGTGCGATGTGGCCGGTAACAAAAAATGCAATTGTTATTCAGTGCAAAACCGCAGCAATTGTTCCAGGTCAGCTTCTTTATTAAAATCCGGATTGTTTTTTGCAATGTATTTTCTTATGGCGTCTCTGTTTGAAGGGAAAATATTATAAAATCCTTTCTTGTCTGCCTTTTCAAAACGGTTATACTGATTGCCGATATACCAACTGGTTACTGTTTGGAAAAGCACGTCTCTGTCTACTTTCAAACGATGTACTTTGTCGCTGGCATATATGCTTGAATAAGTGGTTACGGCCGAAGAGCCTGAAGAGCCACCATAGGCCGTGCCCACTTTATCGGGAATCTGGATCATTTGCTGTTTTACAGCGAGCTTATGGGAGCGGATCTGTACAACCTGCCGCAGGTATCCCTTATCGTAGTAAAATACAAGGCTGTCAATGCTGATGTATTTAATCAGCCCGGGGTCTGCAATGGCCAGGGTATCGCCGCCGGTATTTAAAAACTGCATTTCATCCAGCAGGTGATTGTAATTGAACTGTTGTTTCACGGAAGCGCCCGATCTTAAGAAAGCGGTTCCTTCTGTAAAAGAAGGAAATATATATTTTGCTTCGCCGGGTATTGCTTCATCCGGGGCTTCGCCGGCTTTAACGATGTATCTTTTTTGTGCCTGCCCAGCGCAATCATTATTATACCAAAAGCATGCTATTAAAATCAAAAGTACCCGCATCATACCGGTTGTGCCTGCAATTTACCTTTATTTTTGTTTTGAACCACGGAGGCAGGGAAACACGGAGGAACACCAGGTTGTTTATAATTCCGGCTCCGTACCTCCGGTTGAGCAGATGTTGCGACGCTCCGTTCAAGGTTCGGTTCACTAATGATCAATATACTTCATTGTATATCCTTTGCCTTTTACTAACAGGGATCAATCACATTCGCTGTGCGGCCTACGCTGTACAGCTGCTCCGCTGTACGGGTTCCGTTGTACGGGGCGTCTTCGCCTCGTACAACTTATTGTCGCCTCCGGGCGACGTTACCAGCAGGCGATCGTAACACTTTACCGCTCACTCCCCCATCACATCTGTTCTTACCTTCTTTCCCCAATTCTTATGCGAAGCACCGTCCATCTTTACAATTTTAGGCACGAACCTGCCGAGCACCTCCACCAGTTGTTTTTGCGATTGCATTACCGCCTCAATATCCTTATAGGCAAAAGGTGCTTCATCTAACCCGCCGCCCAGCAATTTTACCTGGTGCTTTTTAAGCTCAGCTTTCAGCGCGCTGTCGGTAACAGATTGTAACGCTTTACTGCGGCTCATTTGCCTGCCTGCTCCATGCGATGCGGAATTCACAGAGGCTTCCTCTCCTTTTCCTTTTACTATAAATCCATTAGCGGTCATGCTGCCGGGAATAATACCCAATACGTTTTTACCTGCCGGTGTAGCGCCTTTGCGATGAACGATCACTTCCTTTCCTTCCCATTGTTCCTTCCATGCAAAGTTGTGATGATTCTCTACCATCTTAATTGGTTTACGTTCCAATTGCTTTGCTATTTTTTCATGGATGATATGATGACAGGCAGAAGCATAATCACCTGCCAGGTTCATGGCGATCCAGTATTCCATACCGGCTTCTTCATCTAAGCTGAGCCAGGCAAGGTTGGCGGCTTCGCCCGGCAGGCGTCTTTTTTGTTTGGCGATCTTAGTATAGTGATTGGCTATGTTAGCCCCCAATGCCCTTGAGCCGGAGTGCGACAACAGTGCCACATAATTACCCGGTTCAATACCCAATACCTCATCTTTCTCAGTTATTGCCACTTCACCAAATTCCACGAAATGATTACCGCTCCCGGATGATCCTAATTGCTTCCATGCCCGTCCGTGCAGGTTTTTCAGTAAAGGCAGCGATCCAAATTCCGGGCGATCCATTACTTCGTGATCAGCGGCATGATCAAACTGCTTTCCGCTTCCGAACAGGGTAGCTTCATTTAATTCCCTTATAAAATAATTTTCCTTTTTCAGCAACTCCTTCGGATCCATGTCAAACACGCTCAAACACATGCGGCAGCCAATATCCACGCCAACGCCATACGGTATTACCGCGTTGTGTGTTGCCAGCACACCACCTATCGGCAAGCCGTAACCGCTGTGCGCGTCGGGCATTAAGGCCCCCGCAACGGCCACGGGCAGTTTAGCCGCGGTATACATCTGGTGCATGGCGCCTTCTTCAATATGTTCCTGTCCGAATACATGGAACGGAATACCTGAATTATTCAATGACACCTGTGCTCCTCCCGCATGGCCAGCCTTATCCTTGTGAAGGGTATGCAGCAGCTTTGCTGCAATCAACCCCAGTACCGCATCGTCTTTATATGCAACCGGTGCTTCCAGTATTTTTTTCAATAGTTCCATTACTCTCTCCTTATTATGATGCTTATAGTTTTTTTGCATCACATTCATTGCCACGCTTATCACCGGGCTTTCGGGGTAGCCGATAGCTCTTAATTCTTTTCCTGTTATTTTTAACTTGTTCATTGTTTTTTGTTTTGAACCACGGAGGCAGGGAGACACGGAGGAACACAGAGGTTTTTGATTCCAGCTCCGTAACTTCGGTTGAACTGATCTCCGGCTTTGTTTGAAAATTCGAATGTTGCTATATTACCGGTAGCCCTCTTTGTCATCATTTTAAAATGAATTATTCACCAAACGAAGCCAAATGCACTACAACCAGGCTAAAACCGTTTTCCACTCTTTTAGAAATGGTTGCCAACCTTTGAAAGGTTGGCAACCATAATCACTATTTCTTCGGCACAAAAATCTCCTTCAACTGCTCAATCAATACACCGTTGCCACTTACACTAATGTTGCTGGTCTTATCTGCGATCTTTTCTACGTATTCCATCTCCTTCAGTTTCCACAATATCTCATTTTCTTCCATGAGTTTGGCATGCAGATTTTATTGTACCACTTTATTCGCACAGCTTGAGCTTGCAAAGGCCTCCGGTTTTGCTTTAAAGGCGAATCCCATTCCCATAATATAACCCATGGCTTCTTTTAGCGCATCATTGCTCTTAAAGTTTGGATTGGTGTTGATGTCGGCATGCACTTCCATATCCACGCTGTACCGCGAAAAAATATTGCACAGGGCATAAGCCACTTCAATACTCTTACCTACCTCAGTCAGCATCCGTTGTTTGATGCTCATCTTTTGTGTAGTGATCTCATTGTGTATATACATGAACCCTCCCTTCCCTTTCCTGATGAATACAATAACAGTCGCAAATTCAGTTTCCCTCCCCTTTACCTGGCTGTCGGTGCCAATGCACACTTTTAAAGAATGTCCCATTTCTTTTTCTCTTATGATCACAGTTCTTATCTCATCTTCAATCGGCTGTTGAACGCTTTCGCCGGATAACTTCCTCCATTTTTGCTGTTGTTCCATTTTCTTCCTTAACAGGTATTTAAAATCTTCTTATCTGTGGACGAAGCCGGATTCGAACCAGCACAGTTGGTGCTTCAAACCAATGCTCTGCCATTGGAGCTATTCGTCCGTCGTTGGTCCGCAGGGATTCGAACCCTGAACCCTCCGGTTAAAAGCCGGATACTCTTGCCAATTGAGCTACGGGCCAATTTTTGTTGCGACTTACAGAAGTTTATTTTCCACTAAGCGCTTTATCCTTTTAGCTGGCTTAAGAAGAGTCGAACTTCTGTCTCTGTGTTCGTAGCACAGTATCCTTCCATTGAACGATAAGCCATCATTGGTTGACTCCGGGATTCGAACCCTGTTCTCCACATTCACAGTGTGGTGCTTTACCGGATAAGCTAAAGCCAACGTATTGTTGTCGGAGCTGGATTCGAACCAGCATCTTCAGCTTCAAATGCTGAAATGCTCAACCATTGCACCATCCAACATTCAGCGGTTCGTACGGGAATCGAACCCATAGCAACAGATCGACAATCTGTGATGTTAGCCGTTACACCAACGAACCTTGTAATCTGTACGGGAGTTGAACCCGTATTTCAAGAATGAAAACCTTGCGTCCTGAACCATTAGACGAACAGATCATTGTTTGTTTGGCAGGAAGGATCTGATCCTATACCCGCTATTTTTATATGCAGCAACAAAAAACCCGGTCGTTTGCTGCGACCGGGTCCCTTTTCATTATGCCTGTTCAATACAGGTTATGTATAGTTATACCACGGTCGCGTATGTTTGCTATCCTCTTCATGGCCTTCAGGCACACTGCTGTTGTTGGCCTGCACATACCCATATCGTACAGATAATGATAGCTGTATATTCCGCATTGGAATCGTAAATCGTTTATGTTTTAAAGCTTTCAGCATTTTATTTTAATAAATATTCACCGAAAATAAAAACCCCGCAATCTCTTGCGGGGCGTATATTTGATTGAATCTGTTATTTCAACTTAACCATCAGCATTACATGCCCCGCAACTGGTATCATAGCCTGTCCGGCTAAACCAATCTGATGTTTTAATTTGTTGTTCTTTTTGATGCATGTGTTACTGTTTATCATTTTATTTTGCGGTGCAAAGGTTGAGCTATTTTTTTGATAGTGCAAGTTTTTTAAAAATAATTTTTTAAAAATAATTTTCAGACAGCCTGGGAAAAGGGGAAGAGTTGTTAATTAATAGATGCCATTCATCAAAACGAAATACCCTCAACCTGTACATTCCAAAGATACCAGCAATCCAATGTTGTATCCAGCTCAAAATGAACACCCCAGCTTCCTTTTAGATATATGGGATCATTTTGCAATGAGGCAGTTACTGCGTAGTTTCCTTTTACAATGCAGGTATTGCCGTTAATGGTACATGTTTCCCCGCCAATTTCAGCATCATCCAGCGTATCGTATGCTTCCTTAAACCGGTTTGCCAGCAATTTAAATGCATCTTTCGAAAGCGGGTAATGGTTATTTAATCTCAGGTTTTTACTCCTGAAGCAGGGCATATAATCAAATGGCGATTTTTGAAGCAGGTACGCTATGCAGTTATCTACAGCATAATTTGTATTGTCGTAAGCATGATCCGGGTAAAACTCATCATAAATAAACCCGTGCATCATACCGGGGATATCCATATCATTCATTTCATGCTCAAATAATTCTTCAGTAGTGAAGCGGTACAGCTCGCGTACTGTAATGTTGGCACTGCATACATCCAAACTGATTTGATATTGCTGTAAATAACCATGCAGCGTTTCCCAGGCTTCTTCTATTTCATCATCGGGTATTTCAGATACCGGCTTAAAATGAACCGGTCTCTCTATCTTATCAAAAACTTTGATATACTTTGGATTTTGGGATTGCTTTTCAAATGCCTGGATATAATGGAGGAATTCGTTTTCTATCCGGGGCGGAAGCATGGCGGCATCATCCGTTTTTTCAAATTCGGGCCCTTTTCAAGCATCAGTTTCATTTTCAGAAAATCGTTTTCTGCTTTCAGGCGTTCTTCATCGCTTAGGTTATCAAAATCATTCATAAAAAATGAATATCTGATAAATATAAGCAAAATATAAATATTATAAACAATGCAGATGGGTGTTAGTAGCGTAAAAATATAGGGAAGTTCCGGCAATTGATCAGGATAATATATTTACCTTCAATTCACGAACTACCTGTGCGAGGGTATCATCAAGATTAATGATCAGGTTTTTAAGTACGGGGCCGTTTTGTTTTTGTTCTGCAAACATTTCAATTTTCCTGATATCATCTTTCAACGACACAATATCCAGGTTATCAATATCGGGCTTTATGCGATGGGCGATGGCATACATTTCATTGAAATTGTGATTGTTGTATGCCGTTTTAAGCTGGCTTACCGCTGCCGGTGCCTGCTCCACAAAAACATGGATCATTTCCCGCAGCATATGCCGGTTCCCCTTGCTTACGTCTTCTAAGAAGGAAAGATTATAAAGGGCGGATGACGGAGTGGCATTTGTTGTTGCCGTACTTTCTGCTATACCATTTTTAAAAGGAATGCAGGTGGCAATTTTATCTAAAAGCTCTTTTTCGGTATAAGGTTTTGAAATAAATCCGTTCATTCCGGCTTCTATACATTTACTTTCTTCCCCGTGAATTACGTTAGCCGTTATGGCTATAACAGGAACAGTTAAAGAAAGGTTATTCCTGATGTAACGGGTGGTTTCAAAGCCATCCATCACAGGCAGGTGCAGGTCCATTAATACAAGATCAAATGAGCGGTTCCGTAAAAGTTGAATAGCGTCCATGCCATTGTCTGCCTCTGTAACATTGGCGCCTGTTCCCTGTATAATGGCTGAAGCCAGGAGCGTGTTCATTTCATTATCTTCTACCAGCAGGATACTAATATTTGCAAGCGGCCTCAGGCTCATAAGTTTGTTATTTACACACCGGGCTTACCTATTCGTTAATGCACACCGGCCTTAACCATATTAATTTTCTATGCTAATGTAATATTTTGTTCAAAGCAAAATGGAATCAGGAATAAGGTTGTTTAAAAACAGTATTACAAATGATCCCTGTAAAGTTTAAACGAAAGATAAAAGGATTTAGTGTTACAGGAAACAAACAGTCGTATAAGTAATGCCATTAAAACGGCCAGCAGATTTTTTCTTTTGCTGAATTATTTTTTTACTTTTTTTCTCCTGTATCCTGCGGCTTGCGTTCCGGCCCCGCTCCCCTCTTTAGCTGAAAAGCAATTCCAACCGCGATCCTGTGCATTTTCATTTATAATAATGACGCGGGTTTGAAAAGAGCAAAAGGAACGCCGGGGAAAAGAATTGTTAACATCCCAATAAAAAAGCCAACTTCCGGGGATGTTAATAAGTTTTGTACTTAAATTTACGGCCTGATTTTTGTGGAGGCGCCGCCTCCTGAAATTTAATTTACCGGTTTTTTCAATGATTATATTTCCATTATGGCCCTGAGTCAGAGTTTACAACAGAAACTGTTACAGAAGCTTTCTCCCCAGCAAATTCAGCTTATGAAATTGCTGCAGGTTCCTACGGCCAACTTAGAAGAAAGAATTAAAGAGGAGATGGAAGAGAACCCGGCCCTTGAAGCAACAGAAGACGACCAGGACGCTACCGATGGAGAACTTGTTGATGAATTTGAGGGCGATGCAGAGGATGATTTTGAAGCGGAAGGTAGTGAAGATGAATATGATAATATAGATATCAGTGAATATGTAGGGGAGGATGATGACGTAGCCGATTACAGGTTAAAGGATGAAAACTACCCGGAAGTTGATGAAAAGCAAACCCTTCCCTTTAAAATTGAAAGCACTTTTCACGAATCCCTGCTGGAGCAGTTACGCATGCTGCATTTGGATGAGAGGGAGCGTAAAATTGCGGAGCACATTGTAGGTAGCATAGATGACGATGGATACCTGCGGAGAGATTTTGGCGCTATTGCCGATGATTTGGCTTTCCGTCAAAATGTTTTGGCTACTGAAGAAGAAATAGGCTCGCTGGTAAAGCAGATACAAAAGTTTGATCCTGCAGGGATCTGCGCCCGGGATTTAAGACAGTGCCTGCTGCTGCAACTGGAACGTAAAAAAGAAGAAGGCCGTGAAGTGGATATTACCATCAGCATCCTGTCTGACTACTTCGATGAGTTTACGAAAAAGCATTATGAAAAAATACAGAAAGGTTTAAATCTTACAGATGAAGACCTGAAGGCCGCTATTAACCAGATCATACGCCTCAACCCAAAGCCAGGCGGCAATGTGGGGAACACCAATATAGGCGAAAGCTATGTTATACCCGACTTCTTCATTCTTAACAATAACAATAAGCTGGAGCTTACGCTTAACTCCAAAAACGCACCCGACCTTCGTATCAGCGAAGGATACAGGGATATGCTTAAAGAATATGACCGGGGAAGCAAAAAAGACAGGCGCCAGAAAGAGGCCGTTATTTTTATTAAACAAAAGATTGATGCAGCCAAGTGGTTTATTGACGCCATTAAGCAAAGGCAGAATACCCTGTATACCACCATGCACGCTATCATGGATTACCAGTATGAATTTTTCCTGACAGGAGACGAAACAACGCTGAAACCCATGATATTGAAAGATATCGCGGAGCGTACAGCGCTTGATATTTCTACGGTAAGCCGCGTGGCCAACAGTAAATTTGTACAAACCGAATTTGGAACCTACCGCCTTAAGTTCTTTTTCAGTGAATCATTGAGTACGGATAGCGGTGAGGAAGTGTCTACCCGTGAAGTAAAAAAGATATTGAGTGATATGGTAGAAGGGGAAAGTAAGAAAAAACCGCTCAGCGATGAACGGCTTACCGAATTGCTGCAGCAAAAAGGATATAACATTGCCCGCAGAACGGTGGCCAAATACCGCGAACAACTGAATATTCCGGTAGCACGCTTAAGAAAACAATTATGAATAGTTACCCCGCGCCAGGTACTGCTCTTGTATTACCTGTAGTAAAGATATTGGCCCAGTTCTTTTCCTGGCTTTTACATCCCCTGCTTGTGGGTTTATACATGGCCCTGTACCTTATTTATTTTAACCCTGAATATTTTATGGGGGTAAGTACATCAGGAAAAACACAAACTCTTTTTATTTATCTTATCAATAGTGTTTTTTTTCCTTTAATGGCTGTGCTTTTATGCAGGGGGCTGGGGTTCGTTCAATCGGTATATCTTAAAACCCAGAAAGAAAGGATAATACTGTATGCGATCAGCATGATCTTTTTCTTCTGGACCTTTTATGTTTTTAAGAACAAGCCGGGTATCCCGGTAATTATGGCCCAAATGAGCCTTGGTATTTTTATTGCGGTAATCATTGATTTTGTTGCCAATATCTTTTTTAAAATAAGCATGCACGCAACAGGAGCAGGCGGCTTAATAGGCCTGTTTACCGTACTGCTGTTCACTTCTCCGGGCCTTGTGAATGTTCCCCTGGCTGTTGCTGTTTTTCTGGCAGGGCTCATCTGCACATCACGTCTTATCGTTTCCGATCACCGGACTGGAGATATTGTGCTGGGGCTGATGGCAGGCTTTGCAAGTCAATGGATAGCCGCCTGGTATTTTGGATAAAAAATAGCGCTTCAAACAAATTGAAGCGCCGTAGCTTTATATGGGTTGGATTGACTTAGCTTGCTGCTGTTTGCGAACAAATTTTATGATCCACATTACGGTAAAGCTGGGGATAAAATCAAGACCGGGTAAGAGTTCTTCTATAAAATTAAAAATACCGCCCATCGCTCCTTTCCATCCGCCAAATAACCTGTAAAAAATTAACCCTGATACAGGAGCCCAAATCACATCGCCAAACTCACCTAAAAAGGGCAGAGCATAGCTGGCGTAGCCGAGTAAATCCATTACAAGGCAAATCAATAAAGCCGGTTGTTTTTGTGCTGTGTTCATTGCGCTGCTAAAACGGAACATATTATTGACGATTATTACAGGAAAAGGTTGCAAGTAAAAAAACTATGCTGCCGGGGGAAGATTTAATTTTCCCAGGATCTCTTCCAGGCGAAAAGGCTTTGAAATATAATCATTCATGCCTGCCGCCCTGCATTTTTTATATTCAGCACTGCCGGTACCTGCTACCAGCCCGATAATAGGAATAGAACGATAGGGATCAGCCATCTCCCGGATGCGCCGCGTAGCGGTATAGCCATCCATAACCGGCATCTGCACATCCATGAAAATGATTGCAGGATTATTAGTATGCAGCAATGCCAGCGCTTTCTCGCCATTGGAGGCTTCTATTACGTTATACCCGCTATTCCTTAACAATACAGAGATCAGCAGCATGGTATCGGGGTCATTTTCAACTACCATTGCCAATGGAACCGCTATTCCCTGTTCATTATTTCCTTCTGCCCTTTCGTCCTTAAGATACATAAACGCTTTATTATCCATATTTTTTATTAAAATGATACCCTGCAATAAAGGCTTAAGGATTCCCTTCTCTTGCAAATGTTATACCATTTACACTAACGCGGCAGGATGACGTTTATTTAATGATGAAGTAATAATACTCCTAAAATTGTTGACGAACCTTACCATAACCGGATGGCGGATGTTTATTAAAGCGGAGCTAAAACAAGAGGTTTTTACCCGGAAAACTTTTCCCCAGGTGTTCGTAAGCTTTTGGTGTTGCCTCCCTGCCCCTTGAAGTGCGCATGATGAACCCCTGCTGAATTAAAAAAGGTTCATATACTTCTTCTAATGTACCCTGCTCTTCGCCTACGGCGGTAGCGATAGTGGTAATGCCCACAGGCCCGCCTTTAAATTTTTCAATAATGGTAGAAAGAATCCGGTTATCCATTTCATCAAGGCCGTAAGCGTCAACGTTTAAGGCTTTTAGCGCATGCAGCGTTATGCCTTCATCTATAATGCCGTCATTCAGCACCTGTGCAAAATCTCTTGCCCGGCGCAATAAGCCATTGGCAATACGCGGTGTGCCCCTGCTTCGCCCGGCAATTTCTTTTGCCGCTGCGTCCGATATGGTTACCTGCAATATTCCGGCCGACCGACAAATGATTTTTGTTAATATGGCAGCATCATAATACTCAAGCCTGGATTTAATAGCGAAGCGGGAAAGCAATGGTGCGGTAAGTAAGCCGCTCCGGGTGGTAGCGCCAATTAAAGTAAAAGGGTTGAGGTTGATCTGTATACTGCGGGCATTGGGGCCGGTGTCTATCAGGATGTCAATCCGGTAATCTTCCATGGCAGCATACAGGTATTCTTCCACCACGTTGCTCAGGCGGTGTATTTCATCTATGAATAATACATCATTGGGCTGAAGATTGGTAAGCAATCCGGCAAGATCCGCGGGCTTTTCAATTACCGGGCCCGAAGTTTCTTTAATGTGCACCCCCAGTTCGTTGGCTACTATGCGGCTCAGGGTTGTTTTGCCCAGCCCCGGCGGGCCATGAAAAAGAATATGATCTAAGGCTTCTCCTCTTATTTTAGCCGCTTTGATAAAAATTTTGATATTATCAATGACCTTTTCCTGTCCGCTAAAATCTGCAATTTCATTAGGGCGTATATTATTCTCAAATTCTTTTTCAACTGTACTCAATGCCGCTTTATCTGTATTTAAATTAGGGTTTTGCATATTTCCGTTTCAATTGTTCAACTGCAGGCTTTGCAAAAGCCGCTTACCACAACCTCTGTTTGACGGGTTTTATATCCCCGGGGTAATTTAATATCCGGAACCTGCACGTCTTCGAGGCAGGTAGTAGTGCCGCAACTAATGCACATAAAATGTACATGATCATCGTGGTGATGCCCCTGCTCACAGTTGTCTTTACACAAAGCATATTTTATGGAATTATCGGGAGTGGGGATGGTGTGTATAATGCCCTTTTCCATAAAGGTTTGCAGGGTACGGTATACCGTTACCCTGTCGTACTTTTCTTCCGTTTTCGATTCTATATCATGATGCGCCAGCGCGCTGTCGCTTTGTAAAAAAAGTTCCAGTATTTTTCTCCTGCTGTCTGTTATGCTCAACTGGTTCTTCTTTAATAAATCTACGATTTGCGGTTCCATAGCTGTTCTGCTTTATAAGAAGATCATAAAAATAATGCGCAGCCGGCCTTAGTTGTATTTATGCGGGTTGCAGGGTCTTTTCCTTTAACAGGTCTTTTATATCGGTGATCAGCTTTTCAATTTCATCCTTCTTCAACCCGTCATATATCCCTCTTACCTGACCGTTCTTATCAACCAATGCGAAAAACTGCGTATGAATAAACTGCTCGTCAATATTGGTAGCATTATTCTTAGGGTCGTCTAAAATATAACTTTCCCTGGCAGTTTTATATAAGCTGTCTTTACTTCCTGTTAAAAACCACCAGCTTTTTATATCTGCTCCCAGTGAATCGGCATACGTTTTTAACCTGGCTGTATTATCTGTTTCGGGGTCAACCGTATGTGAAAGGATAAGAAAATCATTTTCGTTTTTGAACTGCTCAAATACTTTTTTCATATTCCTGTTCATTTTCGGACAAATGCCTTCACAGGTTGTAAAAAAGAATTCCGCGGCGTACACCCTGCCTGCCACGTCCTTTTCGCTTATCTGCTGCCCGTCCTGCCTTTCAAACGAAAAGTGTTTTACTATATTTAAAACAGGCAGGCGCGATTTGGAAGAATCTATTGTAGCATATAAAAACGCATAGAATGCGCCAAAAAGCAATACAAAAAAGCCAATATACAGCCACGTTTTCCGCTTCATACAATAATCATTTTTTTCCATGCAAAGTTACAACTGTAAGCCGTATGTTCCTGCCTTAAAATAACAGGTCCGGTACACAGCCTCAAAGAAATTTTTTTGACCTGTTATTTAAATGCAACAAAGTTGCATAATTTTTATATATTTGCCGCCAATTTAATTACCTGTATGTTCCGGATCAATTATGATGCCCTTGGTATTACCGCTTCTTTAGCCTGCGCCATTCATTGCGCTATCCTGCCTTTGCTGCTTACCAGTTTACCCGTTTTCGGCATTAATATCATTCATAATTATTTTTTCGAATATGGTATGATAGGATTGGCCTTCGTAGTTGGCATGTATGCTTTATATCACGGCTATAAAAAGCATCACCATAAAACTTTACCGGCAGTTTTTTTCAGTGCAGGGATATCCTTTCTCCTGCTAAAGGAATTGTTTCATGATTATCATGTGCTGTTGCTGGTGCCGGCCGTTATACTGATCATTACCGCTCATTACATGAACTATAGCTTATGCCGCAAAGCAAACCATTGTCACGCCGGGGATTGTAATCACGGCTGATTGTAATGCAGCACGGACTAACAGGCAGGTGGCTTTTTTAACGGGGTCTTGATTTTTTCCTTAATTTCATTCCTTAAACCAGTCTTGCCATGACTACCCGGAGAACATTTATCAAACAGTCTGCTTTATTTTCTGCTGCCGCCTTTGTAACGCCTTCCTCTCTTCTAAAAGTAAATAAGCGTATAGGACTACAGTTGTATACGCTGCGCGGAGATATAGCGAAAGATCCTAAAGCCGTTATCGAAAGCGTGGCCGCTATAGGATATAAAGAGGTTGAATCTTTCGGTTACCAGGCAGGAAAGTATTTTGGTATGACACCAAAGGATTTCGCCGCATTATTAAAATCTAACGGGCTCACACATCCCAGCAGCCATTATATGCTGGCCGGACTTTCCGGTAACTGGCAAAAAGCAGTAGAAGATGCGGTAGTAGCCGGGCAAAAATATATGGTAGTAGCCTACCTGCTGGATACAGAAAGGAAATCAATAGATGATTATAAAAAAATTGCCGCCCGGTTTAATGTTGCTGCGGAGGCATGCCAAAAAGCCGGCATACAATTCGGCTATCATAATCACGATTTTGAGTTTACAGACATGGGTGGCCGGCACGGCTTTGATGTGCTGTTAAAGGAAACCGATCCGAAACTGGTAAAGTTTGAGCTTGACCTGTATTGGGCGAGCTTTGCGGGCAAAGATCCTGTTGAAATGTTTCAGCAGCATCCCGGCCGCTTCCCGCTCTGGCATGTAAAGGATATGGACAATACCCCGAAAAGATTTTTTACGGAAGTGGGTAACGGGGTTATAGACTTTAAGAAAATATTCGCCCACGCAAAAGCATCGGGCATGCAGCATTATTTTGTGGAGCAGGATGTGTGCCCCGGGCCTCCTATAGAAAGTATTGAAAAGAGTTATCAATACATCAGCAAGAACCTTGCTGGCCGATAAGCTGCATCATTTGTTAATCAACTTTTCTTATAAACCAACAAGTATGTCAAGCAGAAGAAAATTTTTAACAGACGGCTCCCGTATGGCAGCCGGCGGATTGATATTATCAGCTCTCTCCCCTAATGTATTTGCTTTTCACAAAAACCGGCTGTCGGCCAGCGACCAGATCAATATTGGCGCAATAGGCATTAACGGAATGGGCTGGGCGGATACAAAAGCCGCATTAAAAGTGCCGGGTGTGCAGTTAGTGGCATTATGCGACGTAGATAGAAATGTGCTCGATAAGCGGGTAAAAGAGCTGGCTGCCCTTAATATAGATGCGGCTAAAGTAAAAATATACGGAGATTACCGTAAGCTGTTAGAAAATAAGGATATTGATGCCGTAATTATTGGCACGCCCGATCACTGGCATTGTTTACAAATGGTGGAAGCCTGCCAGGCAGGCAAGCATGTGTATGTGGAAAAGCCTATTGGTAACTCCATTGTGGAGTGTAACGTAATGGTGGCCGCGCAAAAAAAGCACAACAGGGTAGTGCAGGTTGGCCAATGGCAAAGAAGCCAGCAGCATTTCAGGGATGCTATTGAATTTGTGCATTCCGGGCAGTTAGGCAATATACGAACGGCTAAAGTGTGGTGCTACCAGGGATGGATGAAGCCCGATATTGTACAACCCAACAGCGCGCCTCCCGCAGGTGTTGATTATGCCGGATGGCTGGGCCCTGCACCTCAAAAACCATTTAATGCAAGCCGGTTTCATTTTAATTTCCGGTGGTTCTGGGACTATGCCGGCGGGCTCATGACCGATTGGGGCGTACATCTTATAGATTATGCGCTTTTTGGTATGAAGGCCGATGTGCCTAAAACGGTTATGGCGCTGGGTGGCAGGTTTGCCTATCCGGAACTGGCGGAAGAAACACCTGATACCCTTACCACCTTATATGAATTTGAAAATTTTAATATGGTTTGGGACCATGCCATGGGTATTGATAACGGCCAGTATGGACGCGATCATGGTATTGCATTTGTAGGTAACAATGGCACGTTGGTGCTCGACAGGGGAGGCTGGGAGGTAATGGAAGAAAAGAATGCAAAAAACAAAGTAAGCAAACCCCATGTGAAGCCTTCGGAGAGCGGGCTCGACAAGCATATGCAAAACTTTATGTCTGTAATACGTTCCGGGAAAATGGAGGAGCTGACAGCTCCCATACAAATAGGCGCCGATGTAGCTATTGTAGCCCAAATGGGGAATATTGCCTTCAGAAGCGGTAAGCGCCTGGCCTGGGATAAAGCCGCGGGAAAATTTACAGACGATGCGGTAAATAAAGCATACCTGGCAAAAGCCTATAACAACGGATATAAAATACCCCGAATATAAAATAACAAAAGGAGAACAATGATTGTAACACAATAGGTTGTTCTCCTTTTAAAGCAATACTTTCCTGCTGTTATATTAAACAGTTGAGAAAGACCGTATTTTAGTAGCGACCACCGCCACCGCGGTTGCTGCCGGCAAATGAACGCCTGTTACCGCCACCGCCGTTGCCGCCGCTATTGCTGCGTTCTTCACGGGGTTTAGCTTCTGTAACAGTGATCGGCCTGCCTTCAACAACGCCTTTGTCTAATTCGGTAATAGCCTTCTGCGCTTCCTCGTCATTAGGCATTTCAACAAATCCAAATCCACGGCTGCGACCGGTAAATTTATCGGTTATAACCCTGGCAGAAGATACTTCTCCGTATTCTTCAAAAAAAGCTTTTAAGTCCTCGTCTACGACGTTGAAACTTAAATTGGAAACATAAATGTTCATACTAAGTGATTAAGTTTTACAAATGTAAATCTGAGAAAACAGGGAAGTAAGGACGACTGAACTATTAGCAGAAGATGCGTAGCAGATTGAATCATTTCATTACCGGAACTGTACAAACTCAAATTTGAGGCGCAAAGGTAGGGATTAGTTTTCATGTAACAATAATTATTTTTAAAAAAATAAAGTGCCGGAAGCACAGGCTACTTTTGCCGTAAAAAGGACAATGAAGCCCCTGATCATTTATTGTTATGATGCCTACTGCGGGTGGTGTTATGGCTTTAGCCCGGTAATGCAAAAACTGGAGGTGCAATACCGTAATGCTATTGATTTTGAAGTATTGTCGGGTGGTATGATCCTTCCGGAAAAGCCGCGGCATATTGGTGTAATAGCAGATTATATCAGGCAATCATACAAAATGGTTGAAGACCATACCGGCATATCATTCGGCAGGGATTATTTATGGCATATCAATAACCCGGAAGACAGCGACTGGTTTCCCCATTCTGAAAAACCCGCTATTGCTTTATGTGTGATCAAAGATGAGCATCCCCACCTTGCCGTTCCCTTCGCATCCGCCCTTCAGTATGCCTTACATTTTGAGGGCAGGGATCTGTGCGATGATGAAGCGTACCGTCATTTGCTGAGCAATTATCCTATATCCCCTGAATTATTTTATAAAAAGCTGCACAGCGTGGAATACCGTGAAAAGGCGTACCATGAGTTCGCGCTATGCAAACAGCTTAAGGTAACCGGTTTTCCCGCCGTGTTTTTGCAGGTAGCCGGTAACCGGTTCTATGCCATAGCCAAAGGGTATACGGATTATAACACATTGAAAAACAGTGTAGAAAATGTTTTGAGGGAAGCGGGGGATCCGAAGCCCGAAGAAAAGCACTAAGAACCAAATCACAAGAACCAAATTTGCCTACCGGCAGGCAGGCCTGTCCGCCGGGGCGGATAAAATTCAAATAGTAAATCTCAAATCCGAAAAGGAAAATCCGAAATCCGAAGGAGCCGGTTGTCAACCATTAGCTTTCAGCTATAGGAGCATAGAAGGAGTATTCATTCTATCGTTAGTAGTTTTTGTCTGCCCTATACCTCATGCCTCATACCCTATACCTTCATTCATGCCAATAACACAGGAATGTTTATCCAAAAGGTGCAACGTTATAGTTTATTACGATGTCAGTTCAAAGGTTAAGGCAAATGTATTTAGCTATTTAATAAGGCTGTTTATGAAGAATCAGTTATATATTCTGTTTTTTGCGCTGTGCTTTGCCGGCTGTAAAAAAGACACGGTAACCCGGCACGATACATCGGGGCCAAAGCTGGTGTTTGTAAAAGCGAAAACGAACGGGGGAGATATTGTACAAAATGAAAACATATATAATGAAAGCGGGAACATCAAAACCCGCATCAGCTATAAGGATTATGGGGCAGGATTAGTTAGCGCTAAAACCGGGTATCAATACCAGGATGGCAGGCTGGTTCAAAAAGATGACCAGATGGATGTTTCCAGCAGCAGCTTTGCCAGCCAGTACGTCAACAGCCGTTCCGTGTTTGAATATAGCGGCAACCGTATTATACAAAGTAACCACTATCTGAAAATAAACGACGATTACGAATTGCGTTCCTTTACGGTTTTTTCCTATGATGCTGCGGGTCGTCCTGTTAAACAAACCCGGTATTCGGCAGACGGGGCACTGTTTGGATATACTACTTACACTTATGAAGGCAGCAACATCATATTAAGTGAAGAATACAATCAAAGGCAGTTTGACCCCGAGCCTGTACTTACGTTGAAGTGTAGTTACCAGCATGATAACAAAAAAAATCCCTACAGGAATGTTTACCACAGCATAGAAAATATTCCCTTCTCTGTAAACGGAAATAATATAACAGCCACCACTACAGTTAATTATAATAGCTATCCTCCTTCCACTTCAGGACTAAGCATTACTTCCAACACTACCTATGTGTATAACAATTTGGGTTACCCGGAACTAATGAATGAAAACGGCAATGAATTTGTGCTGGAATACAAATAGTTTTTTAAGGTGATGCGCCCGCTTTTGTACTTCCTGTAGTATCAATAGTCGCAATTTTCCTATAGGTTTGCCGCTCTAAAGGAGTTCCGGTATTGTGAAACAGGAACATTTCAATGCCTGCCCGGGGATACAAAGGAACCGTTAGTATACATAAATAAAAGACAAGCGAGAATGGAAGAGCGCAGTGCACCGAAAATTGCTGCTGCAAAAGTAATTGCAGCTTTTGCTGTTATCTATATCGTATGGGGATCCACCTACTTTTTTATTCACATGGCCATACAGGACATGCCGGTAACGGTGATGGGAACTTTCCGCTTTCTAACCGCCGGACTGCTTATGACAGGCTGGTGTTTGATGAACGGCGAAAAACTGTTTGTATGGAAAGATATCCTGTTCGCTTTTTTTATCGGGTTCCTTTTACTTTTTATCGGCAACGGGGCAGTAGCATGGTCGGAGCAGTTTTTAGCAAGTTCAGTAGTGGCTGTATTTCTTGCATCTACTCCTGTCTGGTTCGTACTGCTCGACTACAGTAAGTGGCGCGCAAATTTTACCAGCGCCGGTATTATCGCCGGTTTGATAACGGGTTTTGCAGGTATCCTTTTCCTGTTCAAAGAAAATATGAGTGAGGCTTTATCAGGCAATGGCAATCAATGGGAAACTGTTTCTATAGGCGTGCTGGTTATCGGTTCTGTGTCCTGGGTAGCCGGATCGCTGTATTCCAAATATAAAACTACAACCTTCAGCGGCGCCCTCAATTCTGGCTGGCAAATGCTGGGCGCTGGTTTGGCCTATGCCATTGCGGGAGGTATACGCGGCGACTGGAATGATTTTAACTGGCACGAAGTTTCAACTTCGGCATGGCTGGCTGTTTTGTATCTTATTACGATGGGTTCTTTACTTGGGTACAGCGCTTATGTATGGCTGCTCAAAGTTCGCCCGGCTACGCAGGTAAGCACGCATGCATATGTAAATCCTGTTGTAGCGGTATTGCTGGGCGTGTTTCTGGGTGCTGAAAAGATATCGGCTTTGCAAATTGCCGGACTTGGTGTTATACTGGCGGGTGTACTGCTGGTGAACCTGGCTAAGTCCCGTAAACAACAGTAGATATATGACATGCCTTATTTAAATACCGCCGGAGGCATGCCATTACCAGTCTTTTTCAGGCTGGCCGGGAACAGGGGCCTTTTTCATCATCCTGTCGTGCAGCTTTCTTTCCTGCTCTTCCAATGCTTTAAGCAGTTGTTCTACCTGTTGCTTATTGAGCTTATTGGGTTGAGGTTTGGGCTGATCCTCTTTTTGTTCTTTCTTCCTGCTTTCATTTTCCTGTTGCTGCTGTTGTTGCTTTTTTTCGTTTAATGCTCTCTGCAGGTTTTCACGGGCAAGCGTATCGGAGGAGTTAAGGCGCAAGGTTTGTTTATAAGCCGCAATGCTTTCCTCCAGTGCTTTTTGCCGGGTTAACGCTACCCCTTTATTGTAAAGCAACTGCGATTGTAACCTTTTATCATCCGTAAGCTTAGCTGCTTTATCAAAAGTGCCTGCCGCTTCTTCATACGATTCATTTTTAAAGAGCGCATTACCCATATTGAATGCAGCAACGCTGTTGCGGGGATCTGCTTTCAGCGCTTCTTTGTAAGCCGCCACAGCTTTATCATATTGCTGCAGGCGGTAAGCTTCATTACCTTTTCCAATTAAACGGTTTATGTTTTGTGAAAAAGCCGGAGCACCCAACAAAAGCATTATATATAAAAGGATGGTCCGCATACTATCGTATTTTCTTTTTTTCACTTATAAACAGCTCACCTGCAAGCCCGGCAAATGCCAGCGCCAGGAACCATTGAAAAAAGCTGCGGTAATTGAGCAGCCGGTTATCCTGGATCGTTTTCTGCTCCATACCTGCAAACTGCGCTGTTATTTTGTCTGTCACTGTTTCTATATCATTTAATTGCTGGTATATACCATTTGCCGCATGGGCAATATCCGTAAGCTCCTGCTCATTAAGCCGCGATATAACGATATTGCCATGCAGGTCGCGCCTGCTTTCGCCTGTAATAGGGTTTAATATAGGCGATCCCTGGGTAGAGCCTACCCCAATGGTATGTATTACCACCCCGTTTCCGGCTAATTGTTTTGCTGTTTTAAGGGCTTGCTCATCATGGTCTTCACCATCTGTTATCAATACAACTGCCTTATACTTTTTATCTTTTGCATTAAACCCGCTGTTAGCTGTTCTTAATGCATCAGCAATTACTGTGCCCTGCGTAGGCACAGCGTCCGGCCCGGCATTGCTCACATACAATCCTGCAGCCGTATGATCGGAGGTAAGCGGCATTTGCATATAAGCTCTTCCCGCAAAAATTACCAGCCCCACCCTGTCGTTTTCCAGTCTGTTCATCAGTTTGCTGATAAACTGTTTAGACCTTTCTAAGCGGCTGGGCTTAATATCCGCGGCAAGCATGCTCCTGCTCACGTCTAAGGCGATCATAACGTCTATGCCCTGCCGGTTTATTTTTTCTGCCTGGGTGGCAGATTGCAGGTTAGCGGCGGCAATGATAAGGCAACCGAAAGACAGCAGTACGATAACAAAGCGGGCTCTGTATTTTTTGGGAGAAAAGCCCCGGATGAGTTGCATCACGAGCGCTTCATCACCAATTTTTTTTACTGTGGTTTTTTTCCAGCGCAGCACTGCCCTGAACAGCAATATCAATACCGGGATCAGCAGCAGCAATAACAGATGTTCGCTATGTTCAAAACGTATCAATAGAAAAAATTAATTACTTTTAAGCAGCAGGTATCCGGCACTTTCCGCTTCCCTCTTCGATAAACGATAACCGTGAAACGATAAATTTTCTTCTCGCCTTTCACCCATTCCCGCTCCTCACGTTTCACCCCTCTTACCTCTTACCACTCCTCACTCCCCACTTCTCCCCCTTCTACATCTTTCCTTCAAAAAACCCTTCCTGTTTAAGTATGCTGTTCAGGATATTCTGGCGTATGGCCGGAATGTCTGCTTTGGGATCCGCTGTTTCAAAGTTCAGCACAAAAAAATACGGATGCCTGTTTTCCTCTATCCATCCTACCACCCATCCCACGGCGTGGTTTTCAGTGTTATATCCCCACCCGGTTTTATAGCTTATGGTATAGTTGCTGTTATCTTCCTGCAGCATCATATTTCTTACTGCCTGCTGCACCCCTTTCCTGAAAGGGAGCTGATCGAAGTAGAGCTTTTTAACCAATCCCAGCTCTTCATCAGGGGATATCTGCAGCGAATTGTCGAGCCAGAAGGAATCTATGGCCGGGCCAAGCTTCATGTTGCCATACTTCAGGCTGTCTATCCATTTCTGCATGGTATCCCTGCCAATGTTCCGGGCTATTTCCTGGAAATGGGGAACAGCAGAGTACCGGAACGCCTGAGCCAGGCTCAGGTCCTGGTTCCAGTTGCTTACGTCTCTTTGTATCCCGTCCCATTTAATGATGCTGCTGTCGGTAGTTATTACGCCTGTTTGCAGCGCGATCAGAGCGTTTACGATTTTAAACGTGGAGGCGGGTAATATTCGGGTCGTATCTCTTTTAAGATTGTATATCACGAATTTTCCTCTGCCATTATCAAACAGGGCAAAGCTGCCTTCCACGTTATTTTCATCAAAATATTTTTTGAACGAATTATCCTGCTTCACATTGTTCATAGAACAGGAAGCGATAAAAAAAGCGGCGATGGCTAAAGCACAAAATGACGGATATTTTATTTTCATTATAACAGTATAGGTTTTTAATAGTAAATAACGCATGCACAAAGCAAACGCTTTAGTGAAGTACACCAAGCGCTTTGCCTGTTTTGATAAAAGCGGCTATTGCCTTATCTAAATGGTGCTGCTCATGCGCAGCGCTTATCTGCACCCGTATGCGTGCCGTATCTTTAGGCACAACGGGGAAGAAAAAGCCGGTTACATAAATGCCTTCTTCCAGTAGCTGTGATGCCATGGTTTGCGCCAGTACCGCATCGTACAGCATAATAGGAACGATAGGATGGTCGCCCGGCTTAATATCAAAACCGGCCGATGTCATTTTCCTGCGAAAATAGGCGGTATTCCATTCTAACTTATCTCTTAATGCGGTGGTTTCACTAAGCATATCCAGCACGGCAATGGAACCGCCTACGATACTCGGTGCCAGCGTATTGGAAAAAAGATAAGGCCGTGAGCGTTGCCGCAGCATATCAACAATGGCTTTGCGGCCACTGGTAAAGCCTCCGGATGCGCCGCCCAGCGCTTTTCCCAGGGTGCCGGTAATGATATCTATCTTACCCATTACGCCCCGGTATTCATGGGTACCCCTGCCGGTTTTGCCGAGGAAGCCTGTAGAATGACACTCATCTGTCATTACTGCCGCATCGTATTTTTCCGCAAGGGCGCAAATGGTATCTAATTGGGCAATGGTACCGTCCATGCTAAAAGAGCCGTCGGTTACAATGATGCGGTTTCTGGCCGGCTGCGCTTCTTTTAGTTTATCTTCCAGATCGTGCATGTTGTTGTGATCGTACCGGAAGCGTTGCGCTTTACAAAGTCTTATGCCGTCAATAATGGAAGCATGATTCAATGCGTCGGATATGATCGCATCCTGGTCATTAAACAACGGCTCAAATACCCCCCCGTTAGCATCAAAAGCCGCGGCATACAAAATGGTGTCTTCTGTTCCCAGGAAATAGGAAAGTTTTTGTTCCAGTTCTTTATGTATATCCTGTGTGCCACAAATGAAACGAACGCTGCTTAAGCCATATCCTCTCTCATCAATATACTTTTTTGCGGCTTCAATAACCTTGGGATGCGATGATAGCCCGAGATAATTATTGGCGCAAAAATTAACAACCTTTTTTATGCCGGTTCCCCCGGGAACAGACACCGTTATATCGGCTCCCTGCGGACTTTCTATAATGCGTTCTGCTTTATAAAGACCGTTTTGACGGATATCTTCCAGCTCCACCCGGATGCGTTCGGTGAGTTTTTCATTCATGTGCCGTTGTTTAAGCTGCAAACCTACGTGCTTTTTAAAAAATAACAGGGAATGTAACATTTTACCGCACCAATCGTTTTATTCACACTTTAACACTAATTAACATCTAACGTTTTGGATATACATTATTTGAAATTAATTTCGTAACGCTTTAGAGATGAAAAAGAATCAAAATAAAATCATTTTTATACTTGTTCTGCTGGCAGGCATTGCTTTAGTATTCACTTATGCAACGCATACCTACAAAAGGGCAATGAAAAATGATATGGCCTGTTCGCCCATCGAAGAGACGGGTAAAGAAAAAATATTGCAATCGGATATTCCTTTTCTGGAATCCTTAACAAGGCATTTCTTAATTTTGCATTACTAAATAGATAAAGGGTATAGAGAAAATCTACACAAGATGCCCGGCGTTTTCTAATGCCGGGTCTTTTTTTCAGGTGTCGGCTGCCAGCTATAGAGCAATCAGGAGGAGAATTGCTAACAACAGGGTAAATTACTTTTTCTTTGTGATGTCCATGGCTCATGGTGATCGCTAACACTCCTTCGGATTTGTGGCAATCATATTCGGGCGCCAGACAACGATAAACTTCCAAACCACAAACTCCAAACTCCCAAGCTCAAACGCTTTCATTGTTTAAATTGATTATTTTACTTACTTTGATCAATTAAATTGATCAGCAATGACCTTTACTCAACTGGAATATATAGCAGCTTTAGATACCTTCCGGCACTTTACCTTAGCCGCAGACCATTGTCATGTTACACAGCCCACGTTAAGCATGCAGGTTCAAAAGCTCGAGGAAGAATTGGGGATTGTTATTTTCGACCGCAGCAAACAGCCGGTTATGCCCACTGCCATGGGTATGGAAGTAATAGGCCAGGCCAGGAACATTCTTACGCAAAGAGATGCGCTCCGGGAACTGATTGAGTACAAAAAGGGTACACTTACAGGCGAGCTGCGCATCGGTATTATTCCTACCCTGGCGCCCTATTTATTGCCTTTGTTCATTCAGCAGTTTGCCCAGCAGCACGCGAAAGTAAAGTTGGTTATAAGTGAAATAACTACAGACAGCATTATCCATTTACTGAAAGAGGGAACGATAGATGCAGGGATACTGGTAACGCCGCTCCAGCAAAAAGGAATTAAGGAGCATGTGCTTTTTTATGAAGAGATGCTCGTATACGTATCTAAAAAAAATGCGCTTTACCAAAAAAATTATGTGCTGGCGCAGGATATTGATCCCAATAAATTATGGCTTCTGGAAGAGGGGCATTGCTTCAGATCACAGATCGAAAATCTTTGTGAATTAAGAAAGCAAAGCCTTACGGGCAGCCATTTTGATTATGAAACCGGGAGCATAGAAACCCTCAGGCGTATGGTGGATATCAATGATGGCATTACCATTATGCCCGAATTGGCTACATTGAATATGCCGGCAAAGCAATTGCAGCTCATCCGCAAATTTAAAAACCCTGTTCCTGTACGCGAGGTAAGCCTGGTAGTACAGCGCGATTTTGTAAAGAAGCGGCTTATAGATGCGCTGCGTGAATCCATTCTGCTGGCTGTTCCGGAAAAGATCAGGAAAAACAAGAGTTCAAATATCATAGCCATTTAAAGGCATGCCCGGGTTACCTGTTTTGTAATATGCTGTCTAAGGCGGCATGAAACTGCGGGTAATCATTGAGGTTATTATGCCCGGCATTTTCAATGGTAATGAACCGGTCTTTTGGATGCATAGCTGTTGTTAGCCGGCGCGCATTGCTGTATGGAATTACCCTGTCTGCAGTGCCATGGAAAACAATGACCGGCGCGTTAACCAGGTTGAGATAGGTATGCACCGGTAATTTATATTTAAGCAGCGTGCTTACAGGATATATGGGCACATAATGCTGCACCAGCGATGTCATGCTGTAATAAGGTGTTTCCAGTATAAGCTCCTTACAGCTTCTTTTGGCGGCTAACCATGCAGCCACGCCCGTTCCCAGTGATTTTCCGTATATAACAATACGATCTGCAGGAAATGCGGAACGTGCCATAATATACAGTTGTGCCGCATCGTTGTACAATTTTTGTTCGGTGAGCCGGCCGGTGCTTTTACCAAAACCGGGATAATCTATCATCCATACTTCGTATCCGTTTGCAGTAAAACCGGAGGCGTAGGCGGCATACCAGCTAATATTTTTACGGTTGCCATGGAAATACAATACTACGCCCCTGGGCACGCTGTCCCGGGTAAGGAATTGTACGATGTTCATATTGCTTTCTTTATCTGCAGCCACATTAATTTCCCTGTTACCGGCAGCAAAGCCATAAGCTTTGTTGCGCTGCACGGCCTCGGGGTGAAATAAAAGGCGATCCTGCAACAGATACAGGGAGATACCTCCCAGCAGGTATATAACCAGGGCAATGTTCAGCCATTGTAACCATTTCCTCTTTTTGTGTAATTGCAGCCTGCTCACCATACTAATGTTAAGTTAAACAAATTATGTCTGTATGTTTTTGTGAAAAGTGAGCCGATAAAGGTGAAAGAAATATTTATCTTCTTACAGTTCACGTTTAACACAGCACTAATATTTCAGAATATCCCTGATGAAATTGTGATATTCGGTAAACGAAGGTAAATTATTATGACCGCCGCCCGTAATGCGGATCAAAGTGATTTTATGCGGGTTGAGCTGTTGCAGCTTTTCGCTGTGGCGTATGGGTATAAGCCTGTCTTTTGTGCCGTGAATAATGTAGGTATGGCAGTTCACGCGTTTGATCCATTTGTCGGTTCGCAGGCGATACCGCAATACATACTTAACGGGAAGAACAGGTAAAAACCTTTCCACTACTTTTTGAAAATTATAGAAAGGCGCATCCAAGATCAGGTAGCGGGGTTTGTTTTCGGAAGCAATTTTTGCGGCAAAGCCGCTGCCTAAGCTCCGTCCGTATACGAGGATGTGATTCTCGGGGTACTGCTGCGTGAGCCGGCTATAAACAAATTGCATATCGCTGAGCATTTTAGCTTCGCTGCGCTTACCTGTACTTTTACCAAACCCGCGGTAATCTACCAGCACCACATCATACTGGTATCTATAAAAATCCCTCGCATATTTGGCCCATCCTTTAATGCTTCTGCTGTTACCATGAAAATAAAGAATAAGTCCGAAGGGATCTTTTACATAAAAATGGAGACCATTAATGCTTACCCCCGGTTCTATATCAAAAAACAGTTCCTCAAAAGGGGCATCATAATGAAACTTAAAATCAGCAGGCAGCCTTTCAGGCTTGAAAATAAACCGGTCCTGCACAAAATAAAGCAAAATGGTTAATGCGATAATTCCGCTAATAATATATAAAAAGGTGGCAGGCAATACAACAGGCGTTTATTGCATGAAATTACGGAAAGGAATAACAGCAACAACGGCAGTTGAAGGTTAATCGTTATGTACGCTTGCTAAATTAAGGTTGGACAAAAGAATCAGCTTTGGGTGTAGGGTATAAGGAGTAAGGTATAGGGTTGTGATGCCATTGATTCGCGCCGGGGTTTTCATCACCAGCCGTTGTGGGTTAGCCATGAGACCCTGGTGCTGAACGATTCGCCGGGGTCTCACGCTTCACACAGTTGCCTGACTGTGAAGACCCCGTCGGGAAGAAAAATTTTCACTTTTATTCAGCTCCGGTTCTTCCTTTGCATACTGGTAAGGGTTTCACGCCCGCCTGTTCGGACTTGAAATACATCCATGCCTGCGTTTCAACAGCTCAGTCGCTGTGTATCCTTATTAAGTTCAGGTTGGTTAAGGGCGCTACGATAAGCGGGAATTTCTCAACGGTTACATAGCTGGCGTCTAATCCGAATCCCCTTTCTTCCGACAGGCTTACTTCTTTTATCCAAAAGTAGCCCCGCATGATAAGCGTTTCCCAGAAGGGCAGCTCATTGTCCATACTCAGGAATTTTTCCATTACAATAAACTGAAAATCGCCCACCACATTATTGCGTTGCAGGCTTTCATAGCGGCTGGTTATATTTACTTCCTTGTTGGCCACCATGTCTTCCACTACTTTCCTGAACATGAGATTAATGCGGGGTTCAACACGAAAGCCCAGCCGGAACTCAACACGGATCACCTCGTTGGGTATAATCGTCTGCACTTCGTATTCACAGGTATAGGGATTGTCTAACGTATCTACATGCACGAACCAGTAAATGTCGGCCCGCTTCGGTTTCCTGTTTAAAATGGAGTAGATGATCTTATGCTCTATCTCTTTGGGGTTGTTGGCGCTGGTAAGATATACCAGGTGTGTGGCATATTTGGTAACAGAAGTGTCGTTGCTGAGCTCCTGCAGCATGGGTATATAGTCTTCTAACCGCACAAATTCCACATAACGGTTCTTGATCTTCCGGCTCCTGAACCATATATACATGATCAGGAACATGAGTCCGCCAATAACTACCGTAATATAACCTCCGTGGGTAAATTTTTGCAACAGGGCAAATAAATAACCTCCTTCAATAATGGCATATCCTATCAGGAACAACCATATCCATGCAGATTTTACCCGGTGGCTCACTAAGTAATTTGCGAACAATATGGTGGTCATAAGCATGGTAATGATAATGGCCAACCCATAAGCCGCTTCCATACGGGAAGAAGTTTGAAAATACAGTACCACTCCCGTGCAGCCAATAAACATCATGGCATTGAGCCATGGAATAAACAACTGCCCCTTTTCTTCAGACGGGTAGCGGATTTTTAACCGGGGCCACAAATTAAGGCGTATAGCCTCACCTATAAGGGTAAACGAACCCGATATCATGGCCTGGCTGGCTATGATAGCCGCAACGGTTGCTATAATAACGCCGGGAATGATAAACCAGTCGGGCATCAGGTCAAAAAAGGGATTAATAGAGGAATGAATAGCCGCCGGAACATCCGGGTGGTTCTTTAATAAGCTGGCTCCCTGCCCAAGATAGTTGAGCAGCAGGCAGCTTTTAACGAAAATCCACGAGATGCGTATGTTTTCCCTCCCGCAATGACCCAGGTCGCTGTATAGGGCTTCTGCGCCGGTGGTACATAAAAAAACGGCGCCTAAAATCCACAATGCGCCCGGGTTAGAGCTTAAGAGCTTAACGGCATACCAGGGGTTGAACGCTTTTAAAATAGTAAGATCATCAAAAAGATGCCACAGCCCCAGCACCGCCAGCATGGTAAACCATACGCTCATTACCGGCCCAAAAAATTTACCTATGGATGCAGTACCGAATTGCTGCATAAAAAAGAAAGCCGATAAAATAAATATAACGATGTAGATAATATACTGACTGACATCATGAAAGGCCGGAACTTTTTGTAATCCTTCAATGGCGGAGGTAATGGTAATAGGAGGGGTGATCATACCATCTGCCAGCAGGGCGGCCCCGCCAATCATGGCAGGCAGCACCAGCCACTTTTTTCGTCGGCGTACCAGCGCGTACAGGGCAAATATTCCGCCCTCACCTTTATTATCTGCCTGCAATACCAGTATTACGTACTTGATAGTGGTTTGCAACGTAATCGTCCAGATGATACAGGAAAGGCTGCCAATGATGAGGTCTTCCGTAATGGCTCTGCCACTGATAATGGCATTGAATACATACAGGGGAGAGGTTCCGATGTCGCCATAAATAATTCCCAGCGCAATAACCAGACCGGCGGCGGTAGCTTTATTGGTATGTTTGCCCACGGCTGAAATACGGGTTAAGTTATTGTAATCTTCGAAACAAACGTCAAAGGTATAGGCTAAATTACAATCGTACACAGAAAGTTAGGCGCCATTTTATGCAGACAGTACCGCACTATCAAAAAATACTATTTTTATATGTTTGGTTAAAAAAACGGGCAGGTAGCATGCAATCGCTAAAAACCATCTAATTTGCAAGCGGATGCGTATATTTAAGAACAAAATTGATATAAAATGGGGCGCAATAAAATAATCATATCAGCTTTTGTAATGCTGGCCCTGCCCATTTGGGCTTTGGCCCAGCGTATTCATTATTCCGATCCGGGACGGGATGATTACCGCCAGGTAAATTTCGAGATCATTGGCAAAGTAGGCAGCAACATAGTGATCTATAAAAACTACAGGTCAAAAAACGATTTGTCCATATTTGATGGTGAAATGAAATTAAAGGATAAAATAAACCTTGATTTTTTGCCGGATAAACTTATTAATGTAGACTTCGTTCCCTATCCCGATTTTTTTTACATGATCTATCAATACCAGAAAAGAAATATCGTGTATTGTAATGTGGTAAAAATGGATGCTGCCGGGCAAAAGCTCATAGGCCCCGTGGAAATTGATACTACCCAAATTGGCGGCACAAGCGACAACAAGATCTATTCCACCATATACAGCGAAGACAAGCAGCATATCATGGTGTTTAAAATCAATAAGCGCAACGAAAGAAACTATTTTTTTACCACGCTCCTTTATAATGATAAGATGGAGTTCAGGAAAAAAAGCCGGTTGCCTGTAACCATGCCCAGGAAAGATGCTGTATTCAGCGATTTTATAGTAGACAATGAAGGTGATTTTGTTTTTACGCGCTGCAGCAGGAATGGCAGCAGGGATAATATTTCGCAAATGGATCTGATGATAAAGCCGGCGATGCTGGATACCTTTCGCATTAATAATATACCGCTTACCGATAATTTCTTAGATGAGGTTAAAATCAAAGCAGATAACATCAACAAAAACTATTTGATCAGTTCTTTGTATTACAAACAACGAAGAGGGAATGTGGAGGGAATATATATAGCCGTATGGGACAAAACAGAAAACAGGGTAAAGGCTGAAAATTATAATATATTCAATGATGAGTTAAAGGAAGATGCCAGGTCGGAGAATACATCGGCCAAAACGGCCTTTAACGATTATTTCATACGGCAGGTTCTGCCTAAAAAAGACGGTGGCTTTTTGATTGCAGCCGAGCTTTTCTTTACTTCTTCCCGCGGCAATAACTGGAACCGCTACGATTACCTGTATAGTCCTTACAGCATGTATCCCTATTCGTCATATAACAGCTACTGGAGCCCTTACGGAATGTATGGCAATCCCTGGAACAGATGGAATTACGGCTCCAGCACACGATACTACAGTGAGAATATTGCGTTGTTTTCTTTTGATCCCAATGCCAGTATGGAATGGAGTAATATATTACATAAAAGCCAGTTCGATGATAACTCTTCCGATGCTTTGTCGTACATGGTATACAATACCGGAAGTGAGATCAGCTTTTTATATAACCAGCTCGAACGCCGGGTAAGATTATTGTCGGAGCAAAGTGTAACGCCTAATGGCGCTGTGAACCGTTCGCCAACACTGAAAAATTTAAACAAAGATTTCGAATTTTTGCCCAAATATGGCAAGCAGGTAGGCGCCAGGCAGGTAGTGATGCCATGTATGTACAGGAATTATATTTGCTTTGCGAAAATTGATTTTTAAATAAACATTCCTGTGACAGGCGCTTTTAAAACCAACAACCCGGTTAATATCCTTTTATTGCTGGCATATGCTTTTGTACTGAAATGGCATTCTTTTGTATATCCTCATATCCCGCTGCCACAGGCAACAGACGGCTTTTTATATCTTAAGCTTTTGAATTTTCTTTTGCCTGCCGGGCAATTTGTGCCTGTTATATATCCTTTTATTGTGCTGGTGCTTACCTTAACACAGGCTATTACTTTTAATAATCTCATCAATAATGAAAAGCTGCTGCCCAAACCCAATTACCTGCCGGCCATGGCGTATATGCTTATTGCCTCTCTTTTCCCGGAATGGTGGCAGCTATCATCCGCACTCATCATTAACAGCTTACTGGTTTGGGTATGGGCTATGCTGAGCAGGCTGTTTAATCACCCCCGGCCCAAAACCCAGGTATTTAATGCCGGCATGGTGGTGGGATTGGCTTCTTTCCTGTATTTTCCGGCTATCGGCTTTTCCCTGCTTATATTTTTTGCTTTAATTACATTAAGACCTTTTCATTTGAGCGAATGGCTGGTGGCGATACTCGGGCTGCTGACCCCTTATTATTTTTTGTTCGCCTTTCTTTTCCTGGGCAATACATGGAACCCGCTTACCTACCTGCCATCTGTTTCTGTGAGCCTTCCAAAATTTCAGCAGGATGCATGGGCCCTGGGCGCCATCATGCTGCTTATTATTCCTTTTTTGATCAGCGGCTTTTATATACAGGGCAATATTTTACGTATGCTGATACAGGTGCGCAAAAGCTGGAGCCTTATGCTTTTCTACCTGCTCATAACCATACTTATTCCGTTCATTAATTTTACTTCCACATTTGAATACTGGATATTATGTGCCCTCCCTTTTGCCGCTTTCCATGGCTATACTTTTTTTTATGCCCCCAAAAAATGGCTGCCCGTAACGCTGCATTGGCTAATGGTGGCTTTTATCCTGGCATTAAATATATGGGTAAGTGTATTCCGGGTATAACGATAGTTGCGCTACTTTGAGTATGATATCCGCTTTGTATGCTCTTTTCCAGAGCCTGCACCAACCGTGTTGGGAGTCTTTATTTTTACATCCTGTAAAGCAATATCATGAGCGAAAAACGTAAACCCTTTACACATGCTTCCAGAAGAAAGTTCATCAGGAACAGCTCCATTGCCGCAGCTGGCTTTTTTATTGTGCCCCGCCATGTACTGGGCAAAGGATATATAGCGCCGAGTGATAAGTTAAACATAGCGGGTATAGGAGCAGGCGGTAAAGGAAAGAGCGATCTTTCTGCATTTGCCAAAAGCCCCAATGTAAATATTGTTGCCCTGGTAGATGTGGATGACCGCCAGGCAGTGGAATCAAGAAAAAACTTTCCCAAAGCCAAATATTATAAAGACTTCAGGGAGATGCTGGCAAAAGAAAAGAACAATATAGATGCCTGTTCTGTCTCCACGCCCGATCACACCCATGCAGTTGCCACTTTGGCGGCTATGCATCTGGGTAAGCACGTATACACGCAAAAACCTTTAACGCACGATATTTATGAGGCCCGCATACTGGCGCAGGCGGCAAAAAAATATAAAGTGATTACCCAGATGGGTAACCAGGGCGGATCGGGTAATGGCGTACGGAGGATGCAGGAGATATACGATACCGGCATCATCGGGCACGTAGATAAGGTGCTGGCCTGGACTAACCGTCCCGTATGGCCGCAGGCTATACCCGATCCGGGCACTTATAAAATTCCGAAAGAGCTCGACTTTGATCTCTGGCTGGGCACCGCTCCCAAGGTAGATTATAAGCCCAACTATTTACCCTGGAACTGGAGAGGCTGGTGGCCCTATGGCACAGGCGCTTTGGGCGATATGGCCTGCCATATCTTAGACCCCGTTTTCCGCATATTGCCTATTGATTATCCTACTTCGGTAGAATGCAGCGTAGCGGGCACCTGGACTTTTATCCTGAAAGAGAATGACCACAATCCCGACTGGACACCTTTTTCCACTAATATTCATTTAAACTATCCCCGTAAAGACGGGAAGGGCGATATTAAAGTAAGCTGGTATGATGGTGGCGTAATGCCGGAAGTTCCCGAAGAGCTATTGCCGGGCGAGGCATTTGGTAATTCTGATGGCGGCGTATTGTTTATTGGCAGCAAAGGGAAACTGTTGTGCGACTGTTATGGCGCCAACCCGAGACTGCTGCCGCTTAAAGAAAATGCATTGCTTCATATCCCCGAAACCATTGCCAGGGTTCCGGATGAGGATCACTACCTGCAATGGGTAAACGCCTGTATTGCCGGGTATGGGAATGCGCAAACCAGTTCGCCTTTCGAATATGCCGGTCCGTTTACCGAAAGCATACTGATTGGAAATGTGGCTATCCGTAGCTGGATGCTCAGGGATAATCCCACGGGCAGGCGTACCGCCGATAAGTATAATGGTCGCAAAAAACTGTTGTGGGACGCAGCCAATATGAAGGTAACCAATTACGACCTGGCCAACCAGTTTGTAAAACGCGAATACCGGGAAGGCTGGGATCTTACCTTATAAATAAATAAATACCCGTTTACCCTGCTTTTTTAAGATGGTACAAGCCTGAAGTATATACTTTCAGGCTTAACCTGTTTGTACCCTGGTTCTAAAGCGCGCTGAAAGACTTACCCACATTTAAAACCCGAATTATAGCTATACACCAGCCACTCTTTTTTTGTATTCAGCCAATGCTTCTTCAAGTCTTTGTTTGGCTGTGGTATCGCCGGGTACGTTATGTGAAGGATGGATATGCAATTTTACGCCTCTTTCAGCCAGGATCTCGGCCACAGTAGTAACGGTCATCCACACACAGGTTACAAAAGCCATGGTGGAAACAGGCCCTATTTTATCCTGGTGATTTTTTAGCGGCACACTGGCATCGCCGGCAGGTGCACAGGTATCAACTACCAGGTCGGCAATTTCAAAAATATTTTTACCGCTCGAATGGCGGGTTTGCTTTCCCCTGGCCTCGGCCGCCGAGCCAAACGCAATAACCTTCATACCTTGCTTTTTGGCTTCTAAGGCCACATCAATATTTACATTATTGATGCCCGAATGCGAAAACAGCCACATGGTATCGCGCTTATCAAACGTATGCCCTTTCATGATCTCTGTTCCATAGCCTTCTACCCTTTCTAAAAACACAAACTGGTGTACACCCATTTGCCCGGTAATGTTGGTAAAAAAAGTAAGGGGCAGCTCCACAATTGGGTGAAAGCCCACAAACCCGCCAATACGCGGATACATCTCTTCAATAGGCAAAGTGGCATGACCGCAGCCAAATGTATGCACCCACCGGCCGCATTCAATGCTGTCGGCCATTATGGCAGCCGCCTTTTTTATATTTTCTAATTGTGTTGTTTCAATTTGGGTCATAATATCCCTGGCGTTTTTCAGCCATTCTAATGCTAACATGTGATGAAATTTTAAAGTGAAAATTTATTTTATTTTTTTAAAGATGGAAATGAAAAGCAATACCATTACGCCAAGCTCTACATACAGCAAAGTAATAAAATGTTGTATGCCATATGTTTCCGCCACTATGCCCATCAGGTAGTTAACCAGTATATTTCCGGTAATTGCGATCACCAATACCAGGCTAAACGCGGTGCCCGACAAAGCGGCATAACGGCTGCCAACTAACCCCAGCATAATGGGGAAGCCACCCGCAATACCGGCTCCCAGCAATAATAACCCAGAAAGCGCTGTAAAAAAGGAGGCAGTGGTTTGCAGCAAAACGATCCCGCATAGGAACAAACCAAAAGAAAACAATAAGATCTTTTTAGCGGTTATTTCTCTAAATATGGTTCCCGTTAACAGGCGCATCAGCGTCATGCCGGCAATACAGGCCGAAAGGGCGTACAAGGCATTACTGTCTGAAAGGTTTTTTCGCTCAATCAGAAAAGTAGTTGTCCAGTTGTTTACAATGGCTTCCAGGCTGCTTTGGCAAAAAAGATAAAAAGCAATCAGCAGCAGCACCATGTCTTTTAATAACCCGAAACTTTTTTTCAAAGGCACACCCCGGGTTATTTTGGGCAACGGGAACCGGATAAGCAGGTAAAACAATGCAACGAGCAGCGCAATAACAGCCGCCCCCGAAAGAATGAAAGGATAGGTGTAATGTTGTTTCAGTATGCCCAGCACAAAAGGCAGACCCAGCGCGCCTACTCCAAAGGATACACCCAGCAGGCTGAGATTGGCGCCTTTGTATTCGCCGCTGATATCGGCCACTACGGCATTGGTAGCGCCATTGATGATGCCGCCGGCCAATCCAAAAATAAAGATGGAGAACTGAAGCCAGCCGGTGGATGGCGAATAAGCGATGCCTGTAAAACCTGTTGCCAGTAATATACAGGCGGTAACAAGCAAAACCTTATACCCGTACCTGTCGCATACCGGTCCAAAAAAAAGCGAGCCTGTAAGCAAACCGGCGGGAAGAATGGCAAACAGGGTTCCTGCCTCCAGCTTATCTAATTTGAAATTTTGCTGCAGCCCCTGCGATACACTGCCCAGCGTAAGCAGTGCAATACCAAAAAGCAATAAGCCGCAGCATGCAGCAATGAAAAGCGTTGTTTTATTATATGCTGCGGGAGTTGTCATTTATTTATTTTTTAAGGCTAAATATGCAGCGCCATATAAGCAGGCTTCATCTCCCAGCGCAGAAGGCTCAAACCGCGTTTGCTTAATGCTAACAGGTTGCGCCCAACGACAGGCTTCCTCCATAATGTCGGGCAGGAACTGCAATGCGGGGCCAAACACACCTCCGCCAAAAATTATTTTTTCGGGGTTGAATAAACTTACCAGGTTGGCTACTGCCATTCCCCAGTATTGGATGCATTGTTTTATTACGCTTATAGCGGCAGGATCGCCATCGCTGTAAGCGTTAAATACATGACGGGCTTTAATATCTTTCAGTGGAACGCGGTTTAGCAGGCTGGTTGTAATTTTTTCTGACTGTAGCAATTCGCGGGCCGACTTGGCAATGCCTTCCCCAGACGCATGTTGCTCAAAGCAACCGCACGATGTATATGCATCGCGAAAAGGGGTGCTTAATGCCATCCAGCCAATAGCTCCGGATATGCCCTGAGCTCCGTGTATGATATTTCCATTAGCCATAATGCCCGCGCCTATTCCTGTACCTACAGTAAGAAAGATAACGTTGTTGCATTGGCGTGCATTTCCTTTCCATATTTCTCCCAGGAGGCTGCATGACCGGTCGTTGTCAATAATTATACTGGTGTCTTTACAATTTTGCTGCAATTCATTTAAAAGCGGGTACGCTTCCCAGCCGGGTATATTGGGCGCCCACACGGTACCGTTTGCCGGATTACTGATACCTGGTACGGCTACACCAGTAGCCAATATGCCGTTACCTTTTTGCTGCCATTCAGATTGCAGTATGTTTATCTTTTGAGTGATGAATGCGCCCACTTCCGCACCCTTCCTGTTTTCAAGGTCTGCTTTCTCTTTATGCAATAATTCACCGCTTTCCGAAAAAACGCCTGCTAATAATTTTGTTCCACCCAGGTCAATGCCCAGTACAGCCATAGTAAATACAGTTTTTAATGATCAGTAAAAGCATTAAAGGGCGGATATTTTTGGAGTATGTAAGTTAAATTAAATGTTGGCAGAAATGGAATTAAAGTAGGAGGCTGTATCATGCTTTTGATACAGCCTCCTTATCAGAACTATTGAAACAAATCTCTGAACAGGTTATTGCCAGCCGGGCGTTTGAGTAAGTTTGAATCCTTTTTCCTCATATTGAATAATCTGAGACTGCCCTACAGGCGCCAGGTAAGATTTGTCTGTAAAAGGATTTCTGTTTTGCGCATTATCCACCATCCAGAAGCCTACTAACGAAGCAGCGTTACTACCATCATAAGTAATCACTGTGCCATCCAGCAGCTTAACTTTTGTTCTGCCAACATAGGTGGCCGTTAAATAAGCCGGAGCTTCGGCCTGCACATTTACCCACGGGCCAAGGAAATAATCCGGATTGGTGCTGAAGTCCATATTGCTTAGCTTTTTCCACCTTTTCAAATCTAAAAGCCTTGTATTTTCAAACACAAACTCCATTCTTCTTTCTCTGCGTATTTCCCATAGTAAAGATGGCACATCCGCATCTTTGTCAGGATCATTGGGCAATGCACTTAACATCAATGGTGCTGTTTGTTGCACACCTTTGTCGGCAGCCGCTGCATCAAGCGGTCGCAGGCGAATGGCATTAATGGATTTGTCAATATCCTCCTGGGTAACAGGGCTGCCGCCAAGGTATTCTGCCAATACCGCTTTTGCCTCTATCCAGTTTAATACCACTTCTGCCAGTCGCATAACAGGCGCATCACTTGTATTGGTATTGCTTCCCCACGCGGCAGGATAGGTTTTGCCTATATAAGTTATCGCGTCTCTTGATGCAAACTTAAAGCCATACAAAAGCGTAGCGGATGACGTAAGCGCTTTATCAACAAATGAGGCTTCAAAGCGGGGGTCTCTTGTTTTTACCAGATCGGCAATTGTAAAGCTTTCAGCATCAGGCACACCTGAGTTTTGCCATACTTTTCCATCATTGGCGATAAATGATTTAACCAGCACAAGGTTAGCATCCACACCTACCACCTCGGTGCCATTTTGATAGGAGCCTATACAATGGGTTACTGTTAATGCCGCATCATATACTCTGTATAACAACACCTCAGGATGGCCTGCCAGGCTTTCTGAAGAAAACAATGATTTGAAATCCCTTCCAAAATTATACTTACTGCTGTTCATCACTATCTCAGCGGCTTCTACCGCAAACTCGAGGTATTTTTTGGCTCTTGCGGCATCTAATCCGTGATAATGCTGATAAGTGCCTTCAAATAACATTAACCTTGAAATAAATGCGGCTGCTATGTACTTGTTTAAAAATTGTGCCCCGTCATTTTCACGCATATTGGTCAGCACGTATTTGAAATCCTCATATACATTATCCATCACTATTCCGCGGTCGTCCCTGTCTTTGTATAAGGCAGGTAAATCATCATCAGGTACCACCTTGTCAAAATAAGGAACTGCACCGAAAACACTTACCAATCTGCTGTACTCAAATCCCCTGAAAAAACGGGCAACCGCTGTCCAGTGTTTGTAAGCATCTTCCGAAATGTTAGGTTTAACTTTAGATTCAAGGCGTTCAAGTAGAATATTTGATTTTCTTACCCATGCAAAATTCCATGTTGGGCCGGCATATGTTTGCAACCACTCAGCGCCTTCGGCAGTAGATCCTCTTGATGTGGGTACACTGCTTTCAAAGTTAGACTGTACGTTTTTACCTGTAAGATCGTCTGAAAATGTATATCCTCTTACCGGTGTATAATCGGCGGTAAACGACGTATTGTATCCACTGAAATAATAGGAATAATAGCTATTGGTATACATGCGGATATCATCTTCATTTCGCCAGTATTGCCCGTCAACATAGCTGGTTAAAGGTGGGCGGTCGAGTATATTTTTATTACAACTTGCCAATAAAATAATTGCCGCCAGATTATATATTAATTTTATTTTCTTCATTATAATCAAGTTTAAAAGTTCAATTGAAGACCAGCGGAAAAGCTTTTAAAAGCCGGCACACCCGTACCTGTGCGACCCGAATTATAATTGGAAGTATTCCACATGGAATAGCCGCTTATACTTTCAGGATCAATAGGTAATCCTTTTAAATGATCCCAGGTTATAAAGTTCTCCAGCGCTATATATACTCTTAAGGTTGTTATATGTGCCTTATCGAGCAGGGGTTTGGGCAGGGAATAGCCGACTGTTAAATTTTTTAAACGCATATAGGCCATATTCATCAGGTACCTGTCCTGCACCTGCATATTATTGGCGGTATTGCTTCCGGCATTATTATAAGCTGCCGGGTAAAATGCATCCGGCGTTTCCGGTGTCCAGTAATTGCCTGCTATAGCTTCCGGCATGGCGCCATCTGAAGACTGGAAGCCGGGGATGCTTAAAAAGCCCTGCCCCCAGATCTTACGGCTGCCTACACCCTGAAAAAACACGCTGATGTCAAAACCCCTGTAATCCGCTCCTATTCTAAAGCCATACTCATACCGAGGATTGGAGTTACCAATTACCTCCAGGTCGCCGTGATCTTCCAGCGTACCTTTACCATTGTTGAGCTCTCCGTCGCCATTCACATCTTTAAACTTCACATCGCCGGGACCAAACCTGAAGTTGGCAGAATTTTGTAAAAATGCCTGGTAAACAGGTTTCTTCCCATCTGCTCCGGGGTTTAACTGGTAAACCTGTCTTCCTGCATACAGGGCAGTTTCTGCATTTGTCAATGTGATCAACACAGGATTGCCCGATCCGTCAAGCATAAAATCATCTTCCTGGTACAACCTGTCTGTACGATATCCCCATATTTCGCCTAAAACTTTGCCGTTATAATTTCCTGTAACCTGTGTGCCCGAGCCATAGGCTGTTAAAGTGGTTTTAGAATCAGAAAGATTACCACTGATGTTTATGCCCATTCCGTTTTCAAACCTGTGGTTGAAAGACAGTCCGAGATCCCAGCCTTTGGTTTTCAAAGAACCGTAGTTACTCTGTGGCGCACCTGTGCCAAACGTTAAAGGAATACCTTCTGCCGGCACGATCATGTTATTGGTATTTCTCTGGAAGATGTCAAAATTAACATTCAGCCTGCCGTCTAAAAATCCGGCATCTACTCCAAAGTTGGTAGTTAGAATATCCTGCCAGCGTATACTTGCAGCAACAGCGGCCGGAGAGCCAACATAATTTACCCTTGCCCCGTTGCCGCCGATCCATGTAGATTGCCCGCTGGGCATGATGGCTATATACAGATTATTTGGAACGCTTTGATCTCCGATAGAACCCCATGAGCCGCGGAACTTAAGAAAACTTAATACCGGACGGCTCCATTGCATAAATGTTTCTTCGCTGGCTATCCAACCTGCCGAAAAGGAGGGGAACCAACGCCACTTCAGATCTGTTGGAAATTTTGAGGAACCATCATAACGCAAATTGCCCTCCAAAAGGTATTTTTCTTTAAAGGCATAGTTGATACGACCAAAATAGCCTAACTGAGACTCCCATGCTTTATTACCATCAATCGTTTGGGTTCCGGTTCCAAATCTGAACTGTGGGTTGATAATATCTGAAAGATTAGTGATTTGCGAAGATTGCCATTCAGTAGTAGCCGTAACACGGTTAATACCGGCAATAAATTTGAGCCTGTGGTCAGTGCCCAGGTCAAGATTATACGTTGTGTACGCATTGATGGTATTGCTCGAAAAGTTTGTGGCAGTGCGGGCAAAATGATCGGGGTTAGCACCGTACGAAGTATACATGTCATAAGACAAATCATAAGCAGGGATAGCACCGGGGTCGGTAGATGACACTACCTGCCCGGCATCATTTACATACAGCGGGTTACCACCTGCATCAACTCTGGCCTTTGGTGCAACCCATGAGTTACGGGCAGTATACCTGGTTCCGGGCCGCTTCCACAGCTCCTCTTCGTTGGTGTTGGTATAGTCAAAATCTACCTTCCAGTTGCTTAATATATTTACGGTAGCGCCAAGACTTATATTTGTATAATTCTGGAGAATATTAGCGGTATTGGCTGCTGCCATTTCACTCACGGGGCTGCGGATGGGATCGCCGTTCTCATCATTGCCAAACGGGTATAAAGGTCCCCAGCGATACAGGTACAACCATGGGTCGGCAGTGGTAGAATTGGTTACATAAGGATATTCTTTATTTCTTTGCGAGTATAACGCTCCGCCACGAACGGTCAGGTATTTATTGATCTCGCTGGATATTTTAAGTGAAGCATTGTATCTTGTAAACTGGTCTTTTTTAGCCGGCTTTATCATACCGCTCTGATCCAGCAGTCCCAGGCCCAGGTTATAAGAAGTTTTACCTGTGGTAAGCCCGAATGAAAGATTGTGCTGCTGCGTAGGGGCCCATTCTTTTATCATATAATCGTAAGGGTCGTATGTGCGCACACCCATTTTCTGATTAGAGCCCTGCACAAACCAATCTCTTCCAAAAACCGTGGGATCATCTTTTCCTATTGTACTACCATAATTATCATCCCATGCAACTGCCTTGTCGTAGCTTGCCCTGTCTACGTAATAGAAAGCGCCTGTTGGCGTAAAAGTTCCTACCCGTTCTGCAGCGTCAACAGTATATTTCAATCCGTTTACACGCGCCATTTCCAGGTCTTTCCATACATTTTGCCAGGAAAAGTTATTTGTATAGCTCACCTGGGGTTTGCCGCCTGCAGCACCTTTTTTTGTAGTAATCAATATTACCCCGAAAGATGCTTTTGAACCATAAATAGAAGCTGCTGCCGCGTCTTTTAAAATGGTTATATTGGCAATATCATTAGGGTTTACCAGTTGTATGCTGGGTATTTCAACGTTGTCGAGCAATATTAGCGGAGAAGAGCCGCCCTGGAAAGAACCCATCTGGCCACGGATCTTGATAATAGGATCAGAGCCTATTTCACCGCTGGGAACTGTAACGCTTAATCCCGCTGCCCCGCCCTGCATAGCTCTGCCTACATCTGCTACGGGCCTGTTCTGTACAGATTTCTGTACATCAATAGTGGCAACTGCGCCGGTAAGGTTTCCCCTTTTTTGCGTGCCATATCCTACCACTACTACATCATCCAGTACATTATCTGCATTTTCCAGCTCAACACCGAGCGTATTGCCACTGGCGGATACTGTAAGAAAAGCGGTTTTAAAGCCTACGAAGGAAAAACTTAATCTTTGTCCGGCTTGTGCAGCAATGCGGAAGTTCCCGTTTTCATCGGTGATCGTATTGCTGTTGCTAGCAATATTGGTTACGGAAACGCCGGGGAGTGGCTCTTTTTCATTTTTAGATACAACGCGGCCGGTTATGGTCTTTTCCTGTGCCTGCAGCAACAGGTGGCAAAGTAAAATGCCGGTTAGGAGTAAAAAGCGCTGAATTTTGATCATAGCAATCGTTTTGGTTTAAAAATTAAGAAGCTCTACCTGCTATTTGTTATTCAACTGGTTTTCCAACCAGTATATTCCAGTATATTTTTAAAAGTCAATAATGGCAATTTTTGTTCGGGTACGGAGGATAAATAAACTATTGTTTCTTCTATGAACTAAAGCCCGGTTGTAAACCATCTTTCCGGGAACAGGCGGGCTTATAGAGCATAGCTATTGAATGAACAAGATAAAAATAAAATTGCAATAAAACGCAAAAAATAGAAAATAAATGCAAATTTTTATTTTAAAGCTGCAAAAAAATGCTTTTCAGCGTTGTTTCCTGTTTTCTATGGCTTTTCTTACATTTTTATTTTTTGAAATAAGCTGTTTTGCTGTTTTATGATCAACGTTCAGTTCTTTCATTACAATATTTACCCCTCTGGCTATGAGTTTATTATTACTGAGTTTCATGTCCACCATTTTATTGCCTTTTACCCTGCCTAATTGAATCATTATAGCTGTGGAGATCATATTGAGCACAAGCTTTTGAGCAGTTCCAGCCTTCATGCGGGTACTGCCTGTTACAAATTCCGGACCGGCAACAACCTCAACAGGATATTGCGCTGCCATTCCCAGCGGGGTGTTCAGGTTGCAGGTAATGCAACCTGTAAGCAATCCCAGCTTGCGTGCGCCTTCTACTCCGCCAATTACATAAGGTGTGGTGCCTGAGGCGGCAATGCCTATTACCGTATCTAATTTATCAATGGCGTATGCCTGCAGGTCGTCAAGCCCCTTCTGCCGGTTATCTTCGGCAAACTCTACCGCTTTTCTTATGGCGCCATCACCGCCGGCCATAATGCCAATAACCCAGTCTTCGGGAACGCCAAACGTTGGCGGACATTCAGATGCATCCAAAATACCCAGTCGGCCGCTGGTACCAGCGCCAATGTAAAAAAGACGTCCTCCCTTTTTCATCCTTTTTACAATAGCAGTTACCAGTGCTTCTATCTGAGCCATTGCTTTTGCTACTGCCAGGGGAACAGTCTGGTCCTCGCTGTTTATGCCCTCCAGTATTTCCTTTACCGACATCTTTTCTAATCCGTCGAAGCGTGAGGGCATTTCAGTTGTAAGCATCCTGTAATATGATTTAGATTGACATACCTTATTCTCTTATAAAATTGCACAAAGCTGCACAATACAAGTGTTAAACTATATAAAAATGGCAAATAATCAAAAAATAATGCAATAAAACGTAAATATTTACTTTAAAAAACGCATTCCAGCAGGTATAGCCGGTGGTTTTAGCCCGGTTTGCCATATCCTTTCAACAGCGTACCTTTGCTGCATACAATAATCAGTTATGAAATTCGGCGTAGTTGTTTTTCCCGGCTCCAATTGCGACAGCGATATGATTTATGCGCTGCGGGAAGATCTCGGTTATGAAGTAACAGAGCTTTGGCATAAAGATGAAGACCTGTCTGCTTTTGACACAACAGATTGTATTGTTTTACCCGGGGGCTTCTCTTTCGGGGATTATTTGCGATGCGGCGCCATTGCACGGTTCAGTCCTATGATGCAAAGCGTAATTGCTTTTGCTCAAAAAGGCGGAAAGGTATTAGGCGTTTGTAACGGCTTTCAAATATTATGCGAAGCCGGTTTATTGCCCGGCGTTTTATTGCGTAATGAAAACATGAAATTCGTTTGCAAAAATGTATACATAAAAGGAGAAGACGGGGTTCCGTTAAAAATTCCGTTGGCGCACGGAGAAGGCAGGTATTATGCAGATGAAAAAACGCTGGACCTGCTGGAAAGCAATAACCAGGTTATTTACAGGTATTGCAATGCATCGGGCGAAATAACCGCTTCTGCCAATCCAAACGGCAGCCTGCGTCATATAGCAGGCATTACCAATGCTGCCCGTAATGTTTTTGGAATGATGCCGCATCCTGAAAGGGCATGCAATGTGGCGCTTGGCAATACCGACGGTAGAAAAGTGCTGCGGGATTTATTGTTGGCCGAAAGCGCTGTTCCGGCTGGTTAATCTTTTGGGAAATATTTAAGTCTATTTATATGAGATTTGCAGCGTATCCGCGTTTTAAATCTTTTCATATTATGCGAAAAATTATACTGTTTATAGCCGTTTTGTTTTCCGTAAATACGCTTTTCGCGCAAAGCGGATCTGCCAAGATGGTGAACTGGATCTTTGCTTCTAAAAAGATAGCAGATGATACCTATGAAATCCGTTTTACGGCCGACATCAACGGCAGGTATCATATGTATGCACAGGATGTTGGTGTAGAAGGGCCGGTACCTACTTTATTCACGTTTACGCGCAATCCGCTTATTAGTATCAATGGTAAGGTTAAGGAAATGGGTAAAATGATCAAAAAGCACGAAGAAGTATGGGGCGGCGATGTGAACTACTATGAAAATAAAGTAGAGTTTGTGCAGGTGGTGAAATTAAAAAAGAAGATTAAAACCCATGTGGGCGGAACCGTGGAATTTATGGTATGTGATGATAAGGAGTGTTTACCGCCTGCAGAAGTTCCGTTTAAAGTAAATATCGGCGGGTAAAGCTGCTAAAAAATATTCAGGGTAAAGGGTCAGGAAATAAAAAAGGGGTTGTATAAAATATACAGCCCCCTTTTTATTTGAGTAGATGTGTTATAAGGCAATTTGTTTTTCCTGCATCATTTTCCGCAGGTTAATTAAACCATAGCGCATACGGCCCAGAGCGGTATTGATACTGCAATCGGTTAACGTAGCAATTTCTTTGAAACTTAATTCGGCGTAATGTCTTAAAATGATCACTTCACGCTGGTCTTCAGGAAGGCGGTCAAGCATTTCGCGAACACGGCCATGACTTTGACGCTGCATCATGAGGCGGTCAACACCATCTTCCGAAAAATTGATCACTTCAAAAATGTCGCGGTCATCGCCGGTTTTAATAGCGGGGGTACGCTTAACCTTGCGAAAATGATCTACACAAAGATTGTGGGCAATACGCATAGCCCAGGGCAGGAACTTTCCTTCTTCCGTGTAACGGCCACTACGGATGGTGTCAATAACCCTGATAAAAACATCCTGGAAAATGTCTTCGGCCAGGTACTTGTCCTTAACAAGAAGAAAAATGGAAGTGTAAATCTTGTCCTTGTGGCGGACGATAAGATTTTCAAGTGCGGACGCGTCACCACTCATAAAGAGGTGAATCAATTGCTGGTCAGGCAAATTGGTTAGGGATTTCATAAACTTCTACGGTTTTTAATGGTTGGGATTTTGATATCCCCAATAGCATAACAAGAGAAGTAGAAGTTAATACCAAATAGGCGGTAATGTTTTAAATTCTAGTTTCTTTCGTACGATATTGGGACTGCTAAAGTATTGCTTTTTTTCATATAACCAAATTTTCGTTAAATAAATTTCGATTAACATTTGAAAATCTTCGATAAACAGCAAAATATTAAATACTCCGCCTTGGAAACAATAATACCATTTCTCAAGCGCAGTTTATTTATTGACACATTGTTTAAGCTAAACAATTTAGTATTAATTTTACAGCACTTTTATGATAGCTACATCAGGAAAAAAGAAAAAGCCACTGGTACAGCGCAGTAATAATAATATTTTAATTAAAGGCGCAAGAGTACATAATTTAAAAAACATAACGGTTGAGATCCCCCGTAATAAGCTGGTGGTAGTAACAGGTGTTTCCGGATCCGGTAAATCGTCGCTTACTATTGATACCCTGTTTGCGGAAGGGCAGCGCCGCTATGCAGAAAGCCTCAGCGCATACGCCCGCCAGTTTTTGAACAGGATGAATAAGCCGGATGTGGACTTTATTAAGGGCTTGTGTCCTGCCATAGCCATCGAACAAAAAGTAGTTACCCGTACACCGCGCTCCACCGTGGGCAGTATGACAGAGATATATGATTACCTGCGCCTGCTGTTTGCCCGTATTGGTAAAACCATTTCACCGGTAAGCGGGGAGGAAGTGAGGAAAGATGACGTGAAGGATGTGGTGGAAGCCATTAACACACATAATACCGGCGATAAGATACTAATACTTGCCCCGTTCAGGCTGCAGGGTAAAAGAGATACCAGGGAAGAATTGAATATACTGCTGCAAAAAGGATTTTCGAGATTATATGTTATCCCGGGATCTTCCGGAGGCGAAATATTGCGTATTGAGGATACGCTTGAACAAAAGGATACAGAGTTAAAAAAGCGGTTTATCAAAAACTCTTCCGCAGACCGTATGTACATTTTGATTGACCGCATAGTGGTAAAGCCCTTTGATGAAGACGATATGCATCGTTTGGCCGACTCCGTTGGCACTGCTTTTTTTGAAGGAGAAGGAGAAATGATGCTTGAAGTGAATGGTGCAAAACAGCTGCCCTATTCTAACAGGTTTGAAAAGGACGGCATTACATTCGAAGAGCCTGTGCCCAATCTTTTTTCGTTTAATAATCCTTACGGCGCATGCCCCGTATGCGAAGGCTTTTCGCAGGTGCTGGGTATTGATGCGGGACTGGTAATACCCGACCCGCGGTTAAGCCTGTACGAAGGCGCTGTGGCGCCGTGGAAAGGCGAGAAGCTCAGCCGCTGGAAAGATCAGTTCATACGGGGCGCCAAATATTTTAACTTTCCCGTACATAAGCCTGTTATTGATCTTACCCCGCAGCAATATGATGAGCTATGGAATGGTAATGCCCATGCAAAAGGCATTAACGACTTCTTCAAAGAAGTAGAGCAGAACTTATATAAGGTACAATACCGGGTATTGCTATCCCGCTACCGCGGAAGAACCACCTGCCCGGAATGTAAGGGTTACCGGTTGCGGAAAGAAGCCTTATATGTAAAGGTTGATGGAAAACACATTGGAGAATTGTGCGAACTGCAGGTAAAAGACCTGAAACAATGGTTTGATGCACTGCGGCTCAGTGATTATGACCGGCAGGTTGCAAAGCGCGTGCTTATTGAAATTGAGCAACGTTTGCAGGTGTTGCTCGACGTAGGACTGGGTTACCTGAGCCTGAACCGCCTGGCCAACAGCATTAGCGGCGGAGAAAGCCAGCGCATTCAGCTCACCAGGAGCCTGGGCAGCAACCTCACCAGCTCTTTGTATATACTTGATGAGCCTTCTATTGGATTGCATTCGAGAGATACGGCACGGCTGATAAAAGTATTAAAAGAATTAAGGGACCTGGGTAATACCGTGGTGGTGGTGGAGCATGACGAGATGATGATGCGCGAAGCAGATCACATCATTGATATGGGCCCCCTGGCCAGTCATCTGGGTGGTGAAGTGATCGCGGAAGGCGATTATGACGCTATCATCCGTAACAAAGAAAGTCTTACCGGGAAATACCTCAAAGGCGAACTAAAAATTGAATCCCCCGCAACGGTTCGCAAATGGAAACGGTCGGTAACAGTGGAAGGCGCCCGCCAGCATAACCTGAAGAACATTACTGTTGAATTTCCATTGAATGTTTTATGCGTGGTAAGCGGCGTAAGCGGTAGCGGAAAAACCACCTTAGTAAAACAAATTGTATATCCCGCTTTAAAAAAAATAAAAGGGGAGTTCACAGAAAAAGTGGGTTTGCATAAGGTCATTACCGGCGATGTGGATCATATTACGCAGGTAGAGCTGGTAGACCAGAATCCTATTGGAAAATCATCTCGCAGTAACCCGGTAACCTATATTAAGGCCTACGATGAGATAAGGGATCTGTACGCCAAACAACCGCTGAGTAAAATAAACGGCTTTCAGCCAAAACATTTTTCTTTTAACGTGGAAGGCGGCCGCTGTGATGCCTGCAAAGGAGAAGGCGAACAGGTGGTTGAAATGCAGTTTTTGGCCGATGTGCATCTTACCTGTGAAGTTTGCAACGGGAAAAGGTTTAAAGAAGAAGTACTGGCGGTGACCTATAAAGAGAAAAATATTTTTGATGTATTGGAAATGAGCGTAGATGAAGCCCTTCAGTTTTTTAAGGAGCAGAAAGACATTATTACAAAATTAAAACCGCTTGCCGATGTGGGGCTGGGATATGTAAAGCTCGGACAATCGAGCGATACGCTTTCCGGCGGTGAAGCGCAGCGCGTAAAGTTGGCTTCCTTTCTGGGAAAAGGCAGATCGCAGGGGCATATCCTGTTCATTTTTGATGAACCTACCACGGGCCTGCATTTTCACGATATCAACAAATTGCTTAGTTCCTTTCGTGCATTAATAGAGCAGGGACATTCTATATGGGTGATCGAACACAATACCGATGTAATAAGAAACGCCGATTGGGTAATTGATCTCGGTCCGGAAGCGGGCGATGCCGGTGGCAGCCTTGTTTTTGCAGGCACACCGGCTGATCTGACAAAAGTAAAGGAAAGCTATACTGCAAAGTTTTTATAACAAAGCCGCTGTGCACAAAGCCGCTGTGCGAAGTCTCCGGACTTCGCACAGCTATGTTCCACCCAGGCTTAAACAAAACCGGTTTTTGCTTAAGCAGGCTTTTGCGGGACTTAGTCCCGTAAGAACATAAATGATACAAAGTCTGCAGACGTTGTATAGCCGCAATAACGTATAACCGCAATAACAGCATTTTATTACCTTCGCATCCAAATGACAGAAAAGATAATTATTCTTGACTTCGGTTCCCAGTATACCCAGCTTATAGCGCGGGCTGTACGTGAAGCCAGCGTGTATTGTGAAATTACTCCCTTTAATAAGCCCATCAGCTATACACCCGGATTAAAGGCCGTTATTTTATCAGGCTCTCCTTTTTCGGTAAACGACAGCAACGCGCCTTTAGTGGATATTGAAGCCATCAGTAAAAAAGTGCCGGTACTTGGCATTTGCTATGGTGCGCAGCTTACCGCCAAAACATTTGGTGGTAAAGTTGAAAAGTCGGAAAAAAGGGAATACGGCCGGGCCCTGTTAAAAGTTACACAGGAGGATGTGCTGTGGACGGATGTGCCTGTAGCATCGCAGGTATGGATGAGCCATGGCGATTCCATATTAGAAACCCCTGCCGGCTTTGAGCTGCTGGGAACAACAGATACTATACCTGTAGCCGCTTTCAAAAAAAATGGCAGTGATGCTCATATTATTTACGGGCTGCAATTTCATCCCGAAGTATATCATTCCACCTATGGCAAACAACTGATCCGGAATTTTCTGGTGGAAATATGCGGGTGCACCCAGGACTGGACGCCGGCGCATTTTGTAAGCGATACCATAGAAAACCTGAAAAAGCAGATCGGTAACCGCAGGGTAATTATGGCATTGAGCGGGGGCGTTGACTCAACAGTTGCCGCCACATTGATACATCAGGCCATTGGCGACAGGCTGTTTGGCATTTTTGTAGACAACGGTGTATTAAGAAAAGACGAGTTTGAACAGGTTTTGAAAACCTATAACGAAATTGGGCTGAATGTCAGAGGTGTGGATGCCCGTGACCGTTTTTACAGCAATCTGGCCGGCAAAACAAATCCTGAAGAAAAAAGGAAGATCATAGGCAAAACTTTTATTGAAATATTTGACGAAGAAGCGCATCAAATTGAAAATATAGGATTACTGGGTCAGGGCACTATATATCCTGATGTTATTGAAAGCGTATCGGTGCATGGACCGTCTGTTACCATTAAGTCGCACCACAATGTAGGAGGACTGCCCGAAAAAATGCATCTTGAGTTGGTAGAGCCGCTGCGTTACCTTTTCAAAGATGAAGTAAGAAAAGTTGGGCTCGAACTGGGGCTTCCCCTGGCCATGCTCTTCCGTCACCCCTTCCCCGGCCCCGGGTTGGCCATTCGCATACTGGGAGATATAACGCAGGAAAAAGTACGTTTGCTGCAGGAAGCCGACGCGTTATATGTTAAAGCTTTGCGATCTTTTGATTTGTATGATAAGGTATGGCAGGCGGGGGCTATTTTGCTTCCGGTAAAAAGCGTGGGTGTTATGGGTGATGAAAGAACCTATGAGTATACCGTTGCATTAAGAGCGGTTACTTCTGTAGATGGTATGACGGCAGACTGGGCGCATCTGCCTTATGAATTTCTTGCACATATCTCAAATGAAATTATAAATAATGTAAGAGGCATCAACCGGGTAGTGTACGATATCAGCAGCAAACCGCCTGCAACTATAGAGTGGGAATGATACGTCTTATGGTAAAGGTATACGCATGACTAAAGCCGGATTTATTTTTTTGAATATTTTACTGTGCCTGGCAAACCGTATGGCCGCCCAGGATAGCGCAACAATGCATCCTGTAATAAAAGTGCCCCGCATTGCTGTTTTCGCACCGCTGTATCTTGATTCGGCTTTTAATGCAGCAGGTAACTACAGGTTGGGGAAAACCATTCCACGCTATATGAGCACGGGCCTGGACTTTTACCAGGGAACGGCTTTCGCATTAGATTCATTAGATAAAGAAGGCTTGCAATTACAGGTTCAGGTGTACGATACCAAAAGTAAAACCTCTGTTTATAAGCTTGCAGACAGCGGCGTGCTGGATAGCGTTGATCTTTTGATTGGCGCCGTTAGTGGCAGCGAATACCTCGATCTTGCCACTGTGGCTAAGGAAAAACAAATCCCTTTTGTTTCCGCAACCTACCCCAATGACGGCGGCATCAGCGGAAACCCGTATGTGATTATCGTAAACTCCAGGCTAAATACGCATTTACAGGCGCTGTATAATTATGTTTTGCGTAATCACGGCACTAACAATATTATCATGTTCCGCAGGAAGAATGCGGCCGACGACAGGGTAACGGGAGTGTTTAAATCACTTAACGCATCTTCTTCCGGCCCTGTATTGAATATCCGCGAGGTTACATTGAATACAGGGGTTACTACCGAAAATATAGCAGCCGCATTAGATAAAGAAAGGGAAAACGTTATTATTTGCGGCAGCCTCGATGAAAGCTTCAGTAAAATGCTCATCTCATCCGTTTCCCCGCTGTCCGCCACTTATAAAATTACGCTGGTGGGTATGCCTACCTGGGAAGGATTTCGCGAACTGGGCGTTCCCGAGTTGAAAACTGTTTCCGTCATTTATTCTTCGGCCTTTTTTGATCCGGGACAAACAGATGCATGGGTAGCCCATTTTTCACAGCAGTACGCACAGGCTACCTACACCTACCCTTCGGAAATGGCATTCCGTGGTTATGAAGTGATGTACCTGTTTGCGCATTTACTTGATCAATACCAGGATAGCCGTTTACAGGATAACCTTTCCGATACGAACTACCGGGTACTTACCGGTTTTGATTTTAAGCCTATCCACCTGGGCAGGAATAGTACAACGCCTGATTATTATGAAAACAAGCGCATCTATATATTAATGCGGCTCAACGGTACGGTGTCGAAAGTAAACTAACTGCGCATATTTGACAATGGCTGTTTCTGAGCATATACGCGTTTAAAATACAATGACTATATTGAATACCATACGTTTTATTACTTCAGCAGTTATTTTTCTTTTTTTTAGCAATAGCATTGGTGCGCAATCCCGTGGGGAGTGGACTGCCGTTTTCAAAGATATAAATGATGAAGTGCTGCAACATTCCACCGCCTATACTAACCTGCAAACGGTTACCCAAAATATCGGGCACCGGCTTACCGGCTCTGCCCAGGGGAACAGGGCCGAAACCTATGCTTACGAACTTTTAAAATCGTATGGATTAGCTGTGCAATATGCTCCCTTTGAAGCGGAAAGCTGGAGCAGGGGTACGCTGTCTGTTATCATCAATAATAAAAACTACAAGGCAGTTTCGCTGGCACATTCTCCTGTAGAAGCAGCTATTTCAGGCAGCATAGCCGATATGGGTAATGGGTTGGAGGAAGATTACCTCAATCATCCCGGCGCAGCGAAAGATAAAATTGTTTTGGTTTCACTGGGTATACTGCCGGGATCAGCAGGCGGGTTACGAAATTTGCACCGGTCGGAAAAAACAGCTTTGGCTATCCGCTATGGGGCCAAAGGGATCATTTTCTTTAATTCCGCGCCGGGGAATATTTTACTTACGGGCACCGCATCAGTAACCGGTAAGCTAATCAGCATCCCGGCGATTTGCATAAGCAATGAAGATGGCATGCAATTAAAAAAGCAACTGCAGGCAACACCTGTCACTGCCAGCATTGCAATGACCAATTTTGCAGGTAAAATAAAAGCCCGGAATATAATTGCCACGATCAGGGGTAAAGTAAACCCCGCTGAAAAAATTGTGATCGGCGGGCACCTGGATAGCTGGGACCTGGCTACAGGCGCTATTGACAATGGTATTGGCGCCTTTTCGGTAATAGATATTGCCCGTACTTTTAAAGCATTGAACCTGCAACCCGAACGTACAGTAGAATTTGTTTTGTTTATGGGAGAAGAGCAGGGACTGCTCGGTTCAAAAGCGTATGTAAAAAATGTACTGCAGGAAGGCGCCGCGGAACAGATCAAATATATGCTCAACCTCGACATGTCGAATAATCCCAAAGGATATTCAGCCACTACCAGCGAGGATGAACCGCTTTTCCGGGCCATCGGCAGCATAGCAAAAACCATTGACACTTCGTTTTCCAATACATTCCGGTCAGGCTTCGGCCTGCACAGCGACCATCAACCTTTTATGCTCCGGGGAATTCCTGCCGGCAGTGTAGCGGGTAGCCTCAGCCGGGAGGCCCTGAACTGCTATCATGCCGATTGTGATGTTTTTGACCTCGTGAATGAGCAGGAAATGAAAAATACCATACGTTTCAGCGCCATGTTGCTGTATGGACTGGCAGACGCACCTGCGTTAAAGGCCAAACGTTTAACAGACGAAGAGTTAAAAGAGGCATTATTGAAAAGCAACCTTAAAGATGCTTTACAGATCTCAGGCGAATGGCGGTGGAAAGATTAAATAAAAAAGAGGCTGTCTCAAAAGAGCCGGTATAGAAGATATGCCACTAAGACGCAAAGTCCTGATCTGCCCATTTTATTTTCTTCGTGCCTCTACCTATCACAGGCAGGTTAACGACTTCGTGGCAAAATATTACTTTTGAGACAACCCCTTCGTTACTATTTTAACGTGAATTTTGGATGTTCGGAAACGAAAATCAGTTTGTAATTGTTCTTTTTCTGAATATTTACCACATAGAAGCATAGACGTACATAGTTGTTAATATACCCTCTGTTTTCCTATGACCCTATTGTACCTATGTGTTGAAGATAACAAACACAGGAAACACCTCCTGGCACACAAAGAAAAACCCATATCGTGTTTTAATGTCAATGAAATCTATGTTCCGGTGTTTCTCCTGTGTGATTCAATAAGATCCAGAGCTTACGTTATTTTAAATTGTCATACCTGAATATCGGATCAACCCTGCTGCCGGCTTTTAATTCCATAACAGGATTCAGCAATCCGTCTTTCAATCCGTATACCCATCCGTGAAGATCAGGGGCCTCCTGTTCTTTCCACGCGTTTTGAATGATGGTTGTTTCCGATAACCTTACTACCTGTTCCATTACATTGAGCTCCGCCAGCCTGTCGCTCCTGGCATCCATGTCTTCAATAGCATCTAACGCCTCCCTGTTGTGGCGGTACACATCCTTAAGACCGCGGAGCCACATATTTAATAATGCTTTGTAATCGTTATTAGTGATAGCCGCTTTAACCCCGCCGCAACCATAATGGCCACAAACCACTATATGTTTTACTTTTAAAAAATTCACCGCGTAATCCAGCACGCTCAGCAGGTTGATATCCGTATGAATAACCATGTTGGCAATATTGCGATGTACAAATATCTCGCCTGGCTGGGTGCCTGTAATTTCATTGGCAGGCACCCGGCTGTCGCTGCAGCCTATCCATAAAAATTCCGGCGTTTGCACTTCAGACAACCTTTGGAAATAATCAGGATCCATTGCTATTTTCTCGCTTGCCCACGCTTTATTTTCGAGTAATAATTTTTCGTGCGATTTCACTGTAGTTTTTTTTAAGGTTAATAATGTAAAAGGATTGCCCGGCATATTGTTATACTGTTATTGCCGTTCTTTTGTTTTGGGGCTGGTTCAAAAGTTCAGCATCAAACCCATAATCTTTAACAGCATTGGTTTTAAATTCCACCTTAATATTTTTTTTATGCGACTCCCGGGTGAAATTGTCTATCATTTCTACAATATCCCTGTCAATAAAATCGGCACGGGTTGCATCAATTAATACGCTTGAATGTTCAGGAACAGCATCCAGCCTGCTTTTTATACCTCTCTTATTTAAAATGGAGACATCTTTCCGCAAGCGGATAAGATAATTATTATTATCGTTTACAATAAATACTGCTGTTTTAAAATTGCTGCGGGCAGAGAAAAACAACCCTATGGCTAAGCCTGCGAGCACACCCACGAGCAGGTCGGTAAATAAAATAATAGTAATAGTAGCCACAAATGGTAAAAACTGGTCCCAACCTTTACGATAGAAAGATTTGAAGAGGGATGGTCCGGCCAATTTATAACCCGTGTAAATAAGAATAGCTGCCAGTGCCGGCAAAGGGATGAGGCCTAATATCCTTGGTATAAAAGCCACGCTGAGCAAAATAAAAAACCCATGATAGATAGCAGACATTTTTGTTTTGGCGCCGGCATATACATTAGCCGAAGAACGAACAATAACGCTGGTTAACGGTAAACCGCCTATCAGTCCGGATACGATATTACCCACGCCCTGTGCCTTTAATTCCCTGTTGGCAGGCGTTATTCTTTTTTGTGGATCAAGATTGTCTGTAGCTTCTATACCCAGCAACGTTTCAAGACTGGCTATCAAAGCCAGCGTAACTCCGGAGATCCATACCTGCTTGTTGGATATATTACCCCAGTCGGGGAAAGTAAAAAAAGAGAAAAACTCCTTCGCCGAAGCAGCAACAGGAATATTAACCATTTGTTCCTGCCCGAGAGTATACGCCACGCTTTGCCACTTTATAAACTCATTAATACCTACGCCCAGCAATACTACCAGCAATGGAGCGGGAATCAGCTTCATCCAGCCGCCTTTTTTTGCTACCAGTGTGCCCCACAAAAACTGGAACGCCAGGCAAACTACGCCAATGAATATGGCCACGGGTGTTATAGCATTCAGCGAATGCCAGATTCCCGTAAAGGTATTTTCACCGTTAGGCTGTAAAAAAGCCTGATCGCCTTCAAAATCCCGGTTGTATCCGATAAGATGCGGTATCTGCTTCAGAATTAGAATAATTCCGATAGCCGCCAGCATACCTTTTATCACGCTTTTAGGAATATAATCTCCTATAACGCCGGATTTGGCATACCCCAATATTAATTGAAAAACACCGCAAATAACTACCGACAGCAGAAATGCTTCAAATGAAGGAAGCATCACAATGGCTCCGGCCACAATAGCTGTAAGTCCGGCTGCAGGACCACTCACACTTAACTGCGAACCGCTGAGCGTACCTATAATAATGCCGCCAACTATACCCGCAATAATGCCACTGAATAGTGGGGCATTGGAGCCTAAGGCAATTCCGAGGCAAAGCGGCAAGGCCACTAAAAACACTACGATGGAAGCACCAAAATCACCCGGAATGCTTCTTACATATCTTGTAAAATGATCTTTCATAATTTATAACAATTAAATAACAGAAATCGGAGCAGGGTTTTCCCCGCTCTGCAACAAATAGTTTTGTTTTAAGTGCAGGTATCCCACCTGCACAACATGAGTTGGCGCCGGGTTAAGCCCGGGATTAATACAACAAAATAAAACCAGCGTGCTTATCATTTAATGGCTTGCATTATACAATAATGCGGCAGTTAAAGACAAGCTGTAATGGTTATAGAATGGTAGAAATGAAATAAGGAGATTATGCTTCCGGAGGAGGGGAGATCAGTTCTCCGTAATAAGCGATATATATAACCGAACCAGCGTGGTTGCTGTGTTCAAGACCGGGCGTATTGAATTCAGAAAGCGTTAATGCTTCATGTAAATATTCTGAAAAAGTATTCGAACTGCATTTTTCTTCATTGAGGCCGGAAAATGGATTTGTATTTTCTTCTGCTGTTTGATTAACAACGCCGGATGATTTGCTGTTTAGCTGTTGCTGAAAGTCCAGGATAAGCGGAGCACTCACGGTAAGCCACAATAGCGTAAAGATCATAAGAACCGCCGATATATGATGCTTTATCTTATATGTTTTGTTTGCTGGCATGTACCCGTCAAAGATAATTGAAATGATTAAAACTATACTAATATTTAAAAAATGTTAACGGTTTGGTATCATAGTGTGGTATAAATCTGTTTTGTTTTAGGAGAGCCGTTTTATTGCAGGGATAGTTAGCCCTGGTGGGATGGTTTGAAGTGTCGGAAAATCAGCTTTTTCCTGTAGGTTTGCGCTTAAACTGTAGATAGTGAAATTCAAATCTGTTATTTTTCTCACATTAGCAATACTTATTATTGATCAGGGTTTTAAGATTTGGATAAAAACCAATTTTTACCTCGGTGAGGAGAAACTCATTCTCGGTTCATGGTTCCGGCTCCATTTTATTGAAAACGAAGGCATGGCTTATGGCTGGAAACTGGGGGGAGAATGGGGCAAGATTATTCTTACTTTATTCAGACTTTTTGCCGTGGTATTCGGTACTTATTATATCCGGCATATCATTAAAGAAGGCTATCACAAGGGTTTTATCATTTGCGCAACCTTAATTTATGCCGGCGCCATTGGCAACCTGATAGACAGCATGTTTTACGGACTGATATTTGAGAACAGCGGGGATATATTTAATCCGTATGTATCGGCAATTTTTCCTGAAAAAGGCTATGCCGGCTTCTTACATGGACGGGTAGTAGACATGTTATATTTTCCCATTATTACCGATGCGCATTTCCCGCAATGGGTGCCTTTTTGGGGAGGAGAAGACTTTGAGTTCTTCAGACCCGTTTTTAATATTGCCGATGCTTCCATTTCCATTGGCGTTATAACGATCCTGTTATTTCAGAAACGCTTTTTTGAGCAGAAAAAGAAGGAGCAGCACCCAACGGTAGAGACCAACACTACCGTAAATGATGAAGTGCAGGTATCGTAAATACCTGTACGCTGAATAATTGATATGCGGATACTCCAATTAGTATGCTCCATTGTGGTGCTTTGCGCTCTTTTTACATCCTGCAAAAAAGAGTTTAGTCACGAAAATGCAACCGGCGGCCCTCCCCCCCTGGGTAATGATTGTTCTATTGTTACGGTTACACCCTACGATTCGGCTTCAGGCCGGGGATACGGTTCCTTTCATATTACCACCGGTGTTAATAACCTTGCCCATAAAACAGAATGGTATGACAGCACTTCCGGAACAGTAAGCTATCATGCAGATTTTACCTATAGCAATGACACCATGAGGGTTAATAAAAACGAATTTTTTGTACTGGATGGTTCCGGGCGGGTAAAGGAGTTTCATACCCTGGAAAACCCGCTGGATACAAGCTCTGAACGCTATAAGTATACGTATGCATACGATGCAGACGGACAGTTGCACAGCAAGCAATGGTTTCTGCCCGCATACAGTCCTGACGTTCCATTTTTTACATACAAATATGACTGGATAAATGGCAACCTTGTTGGGTTGGAAGTAAATGAGGCTACCGGCGACAAAAGATTGGCATTAAGCGCGGAGCTCAGCTATAATGATGCTAAAACGGTGAAAAATTTTTTATACTTTTTTCCCGATGCGCATGAACTGGCACTTTACATATTTTCAGTAAATATGGGGAAGAAGTCAAAAAATCTCCTGGAAAAAATCGCAGTTAAGATATATGATGCCGATGGCAATGAAATACAGGCCTACAATACGGAATATAAAAATTATAAATTTTCTTCTGACGATTATGTTACTGAATTATATGCTTCGGGCGATATTGTAGACGGCTTACCTTTAGTAGACGGACTCACAAAGTTTGAATATCAATGTAAATAATAAGGATTACCGGATTGTACTTTTACAAAAAAACCCTCCTGAACAGGAGGGCTTTTTTGTTACAAAGTTGCCGCCAGGTTGTGAAATCAATCGGCAGGCTTTGTTATGGGTATGGATTAAGCGGCCGTGGAATTAGCACAGCCATAGGGTACAATTAAGGCGCAGGTTTTACAAAATCCTGCAGGTGATGATGGGTTAGGGAATAAGAATATAAATCCGTTTGTGATTGTCATACCTGAGATACTTAAACGGAGCACAGATCAAAATATTTTTGCTGTTTTTTTCTTGCATTTTAATAAAAAAAATTCAGCCTGGTTAAATGCTTCATTATGTTAATCTTGCAGGTAATTTCTACTGCCGGCGGCAGAGTTTATCAAATGGTAATTTAATTTTTCTGTTGAATTACCGCTTCAAATACAATAACGGCATACCATGCAATTATAATTTGCATGTATTATTTCCGGGTGTAAATACTAATCTTATCTAATGTCCGTTTTAGAAATACTAACTGTTTCAAAAAATATTTAGCACCGTCTTTTTTCTCATGTTGTAGTTGGTTTAAGCAAAAGGCATCTCCCGTGTGGTGAGATGCCTTCTTGCTATAGCGGAAAGCTATCAGCTTTCAGCAAAACTTGTAACCTGCGCCATGTAACTGCTATAGCTTCACAATCCATTCCAAACTTCTGCCTATCCCTGGTTGATTTCCCCCACCATGTTAGCGGGTTGTACCCATTCATCAAATTGTTCGGGTGTAACATACCCCAGCTTAACCGCCATGGCTTTTAAGGTAGTGCCTTCCTTATGCGCTTTTTGAGCAATTTCGGCGGCTTTATAATAACCGATTTTTGTGTTTAATGCCGTTACCAGCATCAGGGAATTGTTTACATGCGCTTTTATATTCGCTTCAATGGGTTCAATGCCTGTGGCGCACCGGTCATTAAAGCTTACACATCCGTCGCCGATCAGCCTGGCGCTGTGTAAAAAATTATAGATCATAACCGGCTTAAAAACATTTAATTCAAAATGCCCCGTTGCTCCGCCAATATTAATGGCCACATCATTGCCCATTACCTGTGCCGCTATCATGGTTAAAGCTTCGCATTGGGTAGGGTTAACCTTACCGGGCATAATGGAGGAACCCGGCTCATTATCGGGGATGAAAATTTCGCCTATCCCGCTCCGTGGCCCTGAAGAAAGCATACGGATATCATTCGCTATTTTCATCAGGCTCACCGCAATTGTTTTTAAAGCGCCGTGCGATTCTACGATTGCGTCATGCGCGGCCAATGCTTCAAACTTATTTTCCGCAGTTATAAAAGGCAGTCCGGTTAAAGCCGCAATATGTTGGGCTACGTTTCCGGCATAGTCTTTTGGCGTATTGATCCCTGTACCCACTGCGGTACCGCCCAGGGCAAGTTCACTTAAATGAGGTAAGGTGTTTTTAATGGCTTTTAGCCCATGATCTAATTGCGACACATAACCGCTGAACTCCTGTCCAAGGGTTAATGGGGTGGCATCCATAAAATGTGTGCGTCCTATTTTTACCACCTGCATAAACGCTTTGCTTTTAGCTGCCAGCGTATCTCTCAGCTTTTGTATTCCCGGAATGGTAAGCTCTGCAAGGATCTTATATGCTGCAATATGCATTGCGGTTGGAAAGGTATCGTTGCTTGACTGTGATTTGTTGACATCATCATTAGGATGTAAAAACTTTTCCCTGTTATCCAGCTTGCCGCCATTCAATACATGCCCGCGGTAGGCAATTACCTCGTTAACATTCATATTACTTTGCGTGCCACTGCCGGTTTGCCATACCACCAGGGGGAAATATTCATCTAATTTGCCGGCTAATATTTCGTCACACACCTTACCGATAAGCATTGCTTTTTCCTGTGGCAGAATCCCTGCTTCAAAGTTGGTAACAGCCGCCGCTTTTTTAAGATACGCGAATGCAGTAATGATTTCCTTCGGCATGCGGTTAATATCCCGGGCGATCTTGAAATTATCAATGCTTCTTTGTGTTTGTGCGCCATAGTACGCATGAGCGGGAACTTTTACTTCTCCCATTGTGTCTTTTTCTATCCTGTAATCCATAGTAGTATGCTGCTATTTTAGGGAAATTATAAAATCAGTTACGAAGCGGATGCGTTCTTCCGAACGCTGCAAAATTACAGGTTTACGGGTTTATTGGCAGGGCTGCGTTATTTTAGTGGTATCATACCCTGGAAAATCATTCCCGGAAATTATTGGCAATCATCCCGGTAAGCCTTTTGTATTGTTAGCCCAACAAAGTTTATTCGATCCTTCCAGGGCGCCGGAAGGAAAGCATACCGCATGGGCCTATTGCCATGTGCCCAATGGCTCTGTAAAAGATATTGGTCAGTTGTTTACCCGGCCTGCATTGCGTCTTTCGCCTTACCGCACTTCAGCAAAAGGTATGTACATCTGCTCGTCTTCTACCCCACCGGGCGGAGGGGTACATGGCATGTGTGGCTATCATGCGGCAAGACGTGCATTAAAAGATATATTCAATATTAAAGCCCCTTAAATACCGGCTGCCTTTTTTCGAGGAAAGCGGCAGCGCCTTCTTTCGCATCGGCGGTATCAAACAGCTCCCCGAAAATATTTATTTCCAGTTCGTAGCCATTTTTGTGTTCATCAAAAACGGCGTTGGCCGCTTTTATGCATCCTGCTACTGCCAATGGCGCTTTGGTATTGATAAGTTCGGCGACCGATAAGGTTTTATTCATCAGATCTTCCTGCGGAACCACATAATTCACCAATCCATATTGCAGGGCAGTGCCGGCGTCAATCATACTACCGGTCATCAGTAATTCCATAGCCCTTCCTTTACCGATGAGTTGTGTTAGCCGCTGGGTACCTCCATAGCCCGGGATCAACCCCAGGTTAACTTCGGGCTGGCCGAATTTGGCATTATCGCTGGCAATGCGGAAATGACAAGCCATAGCCAGCTCACAGCCGCCGCCTAATGCAAAACCATTTACGGCAGCTATAACCGGTTTGGAACAATGTTCTATTTTATTAAACACCTGTATTTGGCCTTTTTCGGCCATTACTTTTCCCCCTTTGGTATCAAGCGCGGCAAATTCACTAATATCTGCCCCCGCAACAAAAGCTTTGGGGCCGCTACCGGTAATGATCACAGATCTTATTTCCGCATTATTGTATACGTCGTCCATTGCCCCACTCAACTCTTGTATCACTGTTTTGTTGAGCGCATTCAGCTTGTCGGGGCGGTTGATGGTGATGATAAGTGTATGGTTGTGAAAAGACAGGGATAACGTTTGCATAAAATTTATTTAACGGTCTATCAATTTTAGGCAGGTAAAGGTAGGATGCTTTATTGGCAATGCGGTATCAGGTATCAGCAAAATATACTACCGGGAAACTACTGTAAAGTCAGGCAAATCATGTCTGTATATTATCGTGAAAAGGGAGAAAACAAAGGTGGAAGGAAGTGAACTGACAATAGTTAATAGTGCATTCACTGCTCACCATTCACACCGCTCACCCTTCACGTTTGACATAGCACTACTTCACTTCTTCAAAATCTATGTATTCTCCTACGGGTGATTTGCGGGCAGACTGTTGCTGCGGGGAAGGCGAGCCGGCAGACGGCTGTTGCATATTATTATCCTGCATGCGCTGCTGCATTTCATCGAACTGCTTTTTTATTTGTTTACCCGTTCTGAAAACAGGAAACAAAAAGCCCGTAATAAAACGGTAAAGCACATAACCAAGAAGTATGTATAAAATATATTTCATTACAGGGAACGAAGTTAATATTTTTCTCATTTCTTACCCATACTAAGATGTTAAAGAAAATGCAGGAAGCTGCCAGCCCGGCCTAACGGACAGACGGCATGCAGGCCTGTCTGCCATGGCTGATAAAATTCGAATGGAATATTCAAATCTGAAATCCGGGAATTGTCTCACCGCGCAACATTCATCCCATCGTTAGCAGTTCTCACCTGTGCTCACACCTGATACCTGATACCCGAATTACTTTTTACATCTATATTTGCGGAAAGAAATTTTCAGGAGGCTTTGCATAAGCCACTGAATCTGTTGAAGTTCCTGCACCGATCCAACGGCGCACCCGGTTTCGCGTACGGCATTCAATCCGGTACGATATATGCTCAGGTGGCGGCTATGAACAGGAACCCATTTGCCGGTTACAAAAAATGAATTTGTGACTGAGGTGGCGAAGCTATGGGAAATGGGGAGGCCCTTTAAAAAATATTACGCATCATTCAGGTCAGTTTAAGGTCTCGTAACAACGTTCAGGTCCGAAGCAGAAAGTTCTAAATCCGAAGACAAATGCAGCCACAAACTAAAAACCATAAACTCACCTGATACCTCTTCGCCCGGCAACGATAAATCAAAAACAATAACCATACCTATCAGTCTTGTCTTTTCCACCATTAACTAATCATGAACAACAACACTAAAAATAAAAAATGGTACGCCGTATATACCAGGCCCAGGTGGGAAAAAAAGGTATATGCCCTGTTACAGGAACAGGAAATAACGGCGTACTGCCCTTTGAATAAGGTAAGAAAAAAGTGGAGCGACCGCTACAAAATTGTGCATGAGCCCCTGTTTAAATCGTATGTTTTTGTGCAGGTGGAAGAAAATGAAATGACAAAAGTAAGAATGGTTAGCGGGGTGGTGAACTTTGTGTACTGGAACGGCAAACCCGCCATTATAAAAGAGGATGAGATCCATACCATCAGGCGGTTCCTGAATGAATATGAGCATGTTGAGGTTGAATCCGTGGTATTTACCCCCAACCAGCGGGTAAAAATCATGAGCGGCGTACTTATGGATAAGGAGGGCATTGTGATCCGGTCAGATAAAAACAAAGTGCAGGTAGTATTAGAAAGTCTTGGCTTCAGGCTGACAGCCAAACTGAGCAGTAATGAAATAAGGCCGATATAAAAAGGCAAAGCATACATTACTCTCATCGCGTAACAAACTGCGGTTATAGAAGTCTGAGATCCGAAGCGAAATGCAATCTCAAACTTTAATCCTTCAAAACCAAAACCACATTAACCCTTTAAAATGACTGTAAAACAGGTATACATTGTAGTAGGAACCCGCCCCAATTTTATAAAAGTTACCCAGTTTAAAAAAGCAGCCGAAGCATATAAAAATATTCAGATCAAAATTATACATACGGGCCAGCATTATGATGCGAAAATGGCAGATGTGTTTTTTGACCAGTTTGAGCTTGTTCCCGACTATTTCCTGAACATCCCCCCCGGTTCTCCCAACAGCCAGACAGCGGAAATTATGCTCCGCCTCGAAAAGTTAGTTGGGGAAAACGGCGTTCCCAACCTGCTGATGGTGGTAGGAGATGTAAATTCTACGCTGGCAGCTGCGCTTGCGGGCTATAAATTAAACATCCCGGTTGCCCATTTGGAAAGTGGACTCAGAAGCTTCGACAGAACGATGCCCGAAGAAATCAACAGAATCCTCACAGACGAGATCAGCGATTACTTTTTTGTTACGGAACAAAGCGGGATGGATAACCTGGCTAAAGAAGGCAAACCAAAAGACAACATATTTTTTGTGGGCAATACTATGATTGATACCCTGGTGGCCTTCAAAAACAAAATAGATCAATGCACCATAACCGGTGAACTGGGCATTACAGAACAGCCTTTTGCCCTCATGACCATGCACCGGCCGGCTACCGTGGATAATAAGGCCGGCTTAACCCAGCTGCTTTCCATTATAGAAAATATAACCGGGCATTATAAGCTGGTGTTTCCCATTCATCCGCGAACGCTGAAAAACCTGTCTGATTTTGGATTAATAGACCTGTTCACCGCCAATAAAAATATTATCACCACTCCTCCTTTAGATTATTTTTCATTTCAAAAGCTTATTGCTTCCGCCGGGTTTGTAATAACAGACAGCGGTGGTATACAGGAGGAAACCACTTTTATTCAAAAGCCCTGCTTAACGCTGCGCCCCAATACGGAACGGCCGGTTACCTGCACTTCAGGCACCAACACCCTGGTGCCCTTTGATGCGGCAAGCATTGCAGGGTTTATAACCACCATCCGCAACGGGCAGTACAAAACCGGTGAAATACCTTGTTTGTGGGATGGAAACTCATCAGGCCGCATTGTAAAAATATTGGCAGACATCCTATAAACGCATAAAGCCGCATGCATTAAGAAGCGCTATACCCCGGAAGGATCAGTACCGCCAGACCATAGTAAGAAAAGGGGTCACTATTGGCGCCATCGCCACCATTGCTTGCGGAAATGAAATTGGCCCATATGCTTTTGTAGGTGTAGGCGCTGTAGTTATCCGCGCTGTTTTGCCTTACGCGCTGGTAACCGGTAATCCCGCCCGGCAAACCGGGTGGATGAGCGCATATGGGCATAAGCTGCTTTTTAATGAAGCCGGCCTTGCCAGTTGCCCCGAATCCGGCGAAAAATACCGGCTGAGCAATGGGTTAGTGAGCAGGATATAATAAAAGGCCCGTCTTTGGCGTAAACGAATGCCAGAACTTTGAATAACTATCCACGCCGAAGCCTGTCTGCCGGCAGGTAGAGCCGCCTACATGCGGTAGACAAGCCATTGAAGCGAAGCGGAGCAGTAGTCCTAATTTATAAAAATTATCAGCCTCCGGATCAGGGGATTGCTTCGCCCCTTAAATATAGTATGCATCATTAAATTAGTTTTGGGTCTCGCAATGACGTTTATAAAATAGGCCGCCTTTGCGAGGCGTGAACGGATGACGGAAGTTAGAACAGCTATCCACGCCGAAGCAAGCCCCATGTAGCGAAGCGGAGCAGTAGTCCTAATTTATAAAAATTATCAGCCTCCGGACCAGGGGATTGCTTCGACCCTATATTTATATGGTATTTTAATTCCTTTAGGGCCTCGTAATGCGTTTATATAATATCTCCGGTTACCATACGTTAATTCCCCGCAGAAAAGATATCAACCACTACAATACCATAAATACAGGTGAATGACCATTCATAAATGTATATATCATAATACCTTTTTTACACTGGCGCTCAGCCTGCTGCTGTTTTCATGCCGCACCACCAGGCCGGTGCAATACCTGCAGGGCCCCATTGATACCGCCGCCCTCAGCCGGATCAGCCTGCCCGAGCCGCTGATCCAGAAAGGCGACCTGATAGGCATTACCGTATACAGCGACAACCCGGAAGTCACTGCCGTATTTAACCAGCAAATGAATACCACGCTGGCCACCGGCGCCGCTTCCGGAGCAGGCACAGCCACCGGCACAACAGGAACCGCTGCCCAAAGCATGCCCGGCTACTTAGTAGATGCCAACGGCAATATCCGCTTCCAGTTGCTGGGTGAGCTGCATGTGGAAGGACTGACCAAGGCGGGATTGGAACACATGCTCAAAGAAAAATTAGCTAAATACCTCATGAACCCCTATTGCAATATCCGTTTTTTGAACTATAGATTTACCATGCTGGGTGAAGTAACAAAGCAGGGGATATATAGTATACCGGGCGAAAGGATCAGCATCTTAGAAGCCCTGGGTATGGCCGGAGATATTAATATGTTTGGTTTAAAAGACAGCATTATGGTGGTAAGAGAAACCAACGGTAAAAGAAGTTTTGGATATTTAGATGTAAGTAATCCTGAGGTGTTTACTTCTCCTTATTATTACCTGCAGCAAAACGATATTATAATTGTAAAAACGAATCCCAAAAAGCCAGACGTGTCAGAGCAAACTGCAAACCGTAATTTTGCGCGGGCGGCCACCATTTCCTCCATCCTGCTTTCCCTTACCCTGGTACTCGTTCAAATTTTCCGGTAGAAAACAATGGAGGCCGGCGAACCGTACTTTATATTTTTTGTTTAATGCTGCTTTTACAATTGAATCCTAAACGAATGAATCGTATACATGCAAGATAATTATGAAACCGGCCAGCCGCTCAGGGAATTTAACTTAAAGGAATTTATCTTTAAATACCTGCGCTATTGGCCACTATTGGCGGCCTTTATTTTAATAGCACTTACCCTTGCCTTTATTAAAGTAAGATATGCCACCCCCATTTACAAGGTAAGCGGCAGCCTGTTCATTAATAAGGAAGGCGATAACAGGGGCAGCGGGGAAAGCCTCGAAAACATGTTCATGTTCTCCGGCAACCTCAATCTCCAAAATGAGCTGGAGATCCTGAAGTCCAAGCCATTGGTTAGCCGGGTAGTAAAAAACCTGGGACTGCAGGTAAGCTATTACAATAAAGGCAATGTTCGGTCGTCCAATGTGTATGGCGCTTCACCTATATACTTAGAAATCCTGTCCCTGAAAGATTCCGCTGTTTCTTTTACCCTTGAAATTGAGGCTTCAGACACAGGCTTCCGCTTTCCCAACACCAATACTGCTATCGAATACGACAAGGTATTTGAAACGAAATCCGGGGTTTTTCGTGTTAGCAGGGCTCCCGCAGTATCTTTTGAGAATTATAGCAGCGATAATTTTTTGATCACCTACCGCCCGCTCCCAAGTGCATCAGCTAACCTGGCGTCTGCCATTACCACCGCCCAAACCATTGACCAGGCTACTATCCTTGATCTGTTCATTGAAACGGATAATATTGCCTATGGCAAAGACGTGATCAACGCCCTGATGGTGGAATACGGCAAAATGAATATAGAAGATAAGCGCCGCATTTCGCAGGCCACTATGCAGTTCATTGACGAGCGTTTGGATACCATTAAGAACGAGCTGGGAGATGTGGAAAGCGGGATACTGAGGTTCCGTGAAAAAAACGAAGTGGTAGACCTCGGCCAACAATCTGCCCAGCAGTTTGAAATACTATCTGAGAGCAATAAACAACTCATCGGCCAGCAGGTACAAAGCGGGGTATTGGATTATTTGCTGCAATACATGCAGAACCCCGCCAACCGCAACAGCCTCGTGCCCGCCAGTCTGGGCATACAGGAACCCGTGCTGGGCCCCATGTTTGGCCAGTACAATACCCTGCAGTTGCAGCGCAATAATCTGCTGCAAACCACCGGCGCCGCCAACCCGGCCATTGCCACCATTGACCACAGTATAGAAAAGCTGCGGGAACAGATATTGGAAGCCCTTAAAAACGTACAGCAGTCTTATGCCATTGCTTCTAACAAATTAAAGGAGGAAATAACGCGCTCCCGTACAGCCGTTCGAAAAATACCATCCAAGGCCATGGGCCTGCTGGATATTGAGCGCCAGCAAAAGATCAAGCAGGACCTTTATTTATTTCTGCTCCAAAAAAGAGAGGAAGCCGCCATTTCCGCCGCTGCCACCGTAGCCAGCTCCAGTCCTTTGGAAGAAGCCACCAGCACGGGAAGCCCCGTGAAGCCCAATCAAAGAAATATTTACCTGATAGCGCTTTTTGCAGGCATACTGATCCCGGTGGCCATTATAGCCTTACTGGAAATGCTGAACGATAAGATCAGGGAGCGCGAAGAAATTGCCCGGCAAACCCGGGCGCCCATTATTGGTGAAATTGGCCATGCCGGCGAGGAAACCCTCATCGTGCAGGCCGGGAGTCGTACGGTGGTGGCCGAGCAGTTCCGCATTATGCGCACCAATGTCCAGTACATGATTAGTAAAGTAAATCAACCTGTTATACTTGTTACCTCCTCTGTAAGTGGTGAGGGCAAATCTTTTGTGGCCACCAACTATGGCGCGGCCCTGGCCCTTACCGGCAAAAAAACGGTGGTGCTGGAATTTGATATCCGCAAGCCCCGCCTGCTCAAAGGCCTGAATATGCAAACCACAAAAGGCCTGAGCAATTATATTATAGGCAATGCCGGCATAGAGGAAATTGTGCAGCCGGTGCCGGAATTTCCTAATTTATACGTAATAGGCTGCGGACCTGTTCCCCCCAATCCATCGGAATTACTGTTAGACAAACAGGTAGGCAAATTGTTTGAAGAGCTGAAAACGCGGTTTGATTATATTATTATAGACAGTGCCCCGGTGGGCTTAGTAAGCGATGCCTTTACCCTCAGCGACTACGCCGATGCCAGCCTCTATATTATACGCCACGGCTATACCCTTAAAAGGCAGTTAAGCATGGTAGAAGACCTGTACCAGCAGAAGCGCCTGCCCAATATGGGATTGGTAGTAAACGATATTCAAACCCAGGGACGCTATAAAGGTTATTATGGGTACGGGGGAGGTACGTATTATGGTTATGGATACGGTTATGGATATGGAGGAGATTATTTTCAAACAGAAACCGGTAAAAAGTCAAAGTTCAGAAAACTTTTTGGTAAGAGAGGATGAGTATAGTACTCTTGCTTTGTAGTACTTTTAAACTCATCGAAGTCTTTTACCCAATATGATAATCTGGCGGGGGATACTACCTATTCTTAATCAAGAGGATGATTAACAGACATCGCATGAAAAGTGTATAAACTGATTATGGCTGAAGAACTAATTATAGAAGCAGGTAAAGCAGAAAAGAATTACTGGAAGGATTTGTGGAGATACCGGGAACTCTTTTATATACTGAGTTTAAGAGACATAAAAGTAAGATATAAACAAACTGTGCTGGGCGTTTTATGGAGCGTTTTGCGTCCTTTAATCACAATGATCGTATTCACGCTTATTTTCAGCAAAGTTGCCAAATTACCCGCTGCGGGCAGTGCGCCCTATGCCATTATGGTATATGTAGGCATGCTGCCATGGCAGTTTTTTGCCAATGCAATCAGTGAAGCAAGTAATAGCCTGATCGGCAACACCAATCTCATCTCAAAAGTTTATTTCCCAAGGTTGATTATACCTACCGCTTCGGTAATTACGAGTATGATTGATTTTCTCATTGCATTTTTTTTAATGCTGCTGCTGTGTCTTTTTTATCAATACCTGCCCGGTTGGCAGATTATTTTCCTGCCTCTTTTTCTTTTGCTTGCCTTTACGCTAGCAATTGGCATTGGTTTATGGATAACAGCATTAAATGTAAAATACCGCGATTTCAGGTATATAGTGCCTTTTATCGTTCAATTTGGCTTGTATGTATCTCCTGTAGGGTTCAGTACCAGTGTTATTCCTGAAAAATACCGATTGCTGTTTTATCTCAATCCAATGGTGGGAGTTATTGATGGGTTCAGGTGGAGCCTGCTTAATGGAGAACCGGCTTTAAATGTGGAAAGTCTACTTATATCTGTTCTTATATCCCTTCTCTTTTTGTGGATGGGCATTACAAAGTTTCGAAAAATGGAAAAATCCTTTGCGGATATTATTTAAAGTGATACATGAGTAATATTATTATAAAAGCAGAAGGTCTTGGAAAAAGTTATATAATTGATCATCAACGTACCGAACGTTATGCCACTTTCAGAGATACTGTTTCCCAAACAATAAAAGGGTTATTTAATAACAAAAGCAGTAATGTAAGAGAGGAGTTCTGGGCTTTGCAAAATATAAATTTTGAGTTCAACCGCGGCGACCGGATTGGCGTAATAGGCAGAAATGGCGCAGGTAAAAGTACCCTTCTCAAATTGCTGAGCCGGATTACAGAGCCTACTACGGGAAAAATATCCCTGAAGGGAAGAGTAGCTTCATTGCTGGAGGTTGGCACCGGATTCCATCCTGAATTATCTGGCAGGGAGAATATTTTTTTAAATGGCGCTATTCTAGGCATGGCAAGATCTGAGATAAGATCAAAGTTTGATGAAATAGTGGATTTTGCCGGGGTAGAAATTTTTTTGGATACCCCAGTAAAAAGATACAGCAGCGGAATGTATGTTAGATTGGCCTTTGCTGTAGCAGCACATCTGGAACCGGAGATTTTGGTGGTAGATGAAGTGCTTGCCGTAGGTGATGCAGATTTTCAGAAAAAGAGTTTAGGTAAGATGAAGGATGTGAGCAGCAAAGAAGGCCGGACGGTATTGTTCGTTAGTCACAGCATGGCTGCTGTTGAAAATCTTTGTAATAGGGGTATGCTATTAGATAAGGGTAAGGTGGCTTACATTGGTACGGCCAAAGAATCAATTGAGCATTATTTAAAAGGGAATGATATTTTGGGTAGCAAAATTCTGGCTAACACAAAGTATGTTAATGAAGTTTTGATGTTCAACTGTGATAATATTATTGCAAGTGAATTTGAAATGGGTACTGATTTTACCATACAAATCAATGCGAAAGGAATTAAGGAAATACAAGGGTTACATTTAGGTTTTTTTATAAAGGATGAATTTGACCAAAAAATATCAGCGTTTAGCACAGCAATGAAACCCTTAAAGCTTCTTTATAATTCAGAAGAAAATAATGACAGTTATCTGTTTAAAATAGAAAGTCCCAATTTAATTGAAGGAAAATATATAATAGATATTTCTGTTGCTTATAAAAAAGGAGGCCGGCTGGAATATATCGAGAATGCTTATGTTTTTCACATTCTGTCAAAGGATGTGTATGGCAGTGGTGTATTCCTAAACAATAACTTTGGCAAAATTTATCTTAATGTGGAATCTACTCTCAAAACTAAGGCTTAAGAAAGACAATTCCTCTTTTACTCTCAAGGGAAACAGGCAGAATATAGTCGTTGGTAAAAATACACACATTGACAGCACCGTGATATTAAATAATGAAAAAGGAGGAACGATTGAAATAGGCGATAACTGCAATATTCTTGAAAACGTAATTATTGCTACGTATGGCGGAAATATAAAAATAGGCAATCATACAAGTATCAATCCTTTCTGTGTATTATATGGGCATGGAAATCTAACAATTGGTAACGAAGTGCGCATAGCAACTCATACTGTAATTATCCCCGCCAATCACCAATTCAAAGATTTAGATACTCCCATAAGATTACAGGGAATAGAAAGGAAAGGCATAAAAATAGGAGATAATGTTTGGATAGGAGCCGGAGTTAATATTCTGGATGGAGTTAATATTGAAAAAAACTCCATAATAGCCGCCGGAGCAGTGGTGACAAAAGATATTAAAAAAAATGCAATAGTGGGCGGTGTTCCTGCAAGGGTAATAAAAATACGAGAATAATATGTTGAACAAACTCTTAAATAGATTCAGAAAGCGGAAAAACTTACAGAAACTTGAAATAAAGAAGCAAGGAGAATTCCACTATAAAGTGTTTGAAAAATTTAAGTTATATACACATGACTTAGCATGTATAACAAAGGTTTTCAGACATATTTTTGAACGAGACATATACAATTTTACAAGTAACACTGATAGTCCGCTAATTATAGATGCAGGGGCTAATATTGGACTCGGAGTATTGTATTGGAAAAGAAAATATCCCAAGTCCAGAATTATTGCTTTCGAACCCTCCAAAAAAGCTTATGCTTCTTTGGTCAAAAATGTTCAGGAAAACAAACTCGCAGATGTTACATGTATTAATAAGGCTTTATCTGACAAAGAGGGGAAACAACTATTTACAACCAATGAGAAAATATCCGGATCATTGATTGTTGAGAAGAATCTTGAGTCCAGTTATGAGGTAGAAACAATTCCCCTGCATAAATACCTTCAGCAAAAAGTGGATCTTTTGAAAATTGATATTGAGGGGGCTGAAAAATTTATCATTGAGGATATCAGGAACAATATCGGCAACCTGGATCACATATTCCTGGAATATCATTCTTTTGTAAACGATCCGCAATATCTTTCAAAGTATTTACAGATGTTCGAAGAAAACGGGTTCAGATATTTTATAGAAGATGAATTCAAAAAAACAAATCACTTCATCGATAATTCAGCAGAATTAAACCAGGATATGAAACTGAACATTTGGGCGCACAGGCTATAATGCGTATAAGAATAACATCTATTTCTTAAGAACTATTTCATTAATCAATTGGAGTGAAACAAAATGAAGGTGAGTAGTAATTTTGATTGCCCATCCAGCCGCAGTATTGAAGTTCAAGAGAAATTGCAGCGATTCAAAAATGTTTTAATGGATGACAGGGATCAACTTTACAAGATTGAAAATGTTGATCTGCTTGCAGCAGAAAGAGAGGTTGAACAAATTGAGCATATTGGGGACGCTGTTGTATGTACCACTTACTTCACAACAAGTACAGACCCTCAACGGAATATCCAGGTAGATGCTGATGATATCAAATACATAGAACCCTGGTACTTTAGTGTATTACAATTAAACCTGTTTGGTATTGTTTTTTATGATAATTTGTCGAAAGAATTTATTCAAAAGTATCAAACGCCTAATATAAGGTTTGTGAAATGTAAGCTCGGTAATTTTAGCTTAAACGATGAGCGGTTCATTATTTATTATCTTTTTTTTTTACGTTATTCCCCTTCTTATATTCTTTTTACTGACGGGAATGATGTGACCTTTACATCAGATCCTTTCCCTTTTTTCGGTCAGAAGAGCGAAAATACAATCTTCGTTGGGCGGGGTAGTGGAAACAAAATCTACCAGTCGAACTGGAATATAAATTCCGTTGCAAAGCTTTCAAAAAAACTAGGTTGCTCTATGCCTGGTAATTTTTTTGATTTAGCCCTGTATAATGCAGGCATTATAGGCGGTTCTTATACTACTACTATGTACTTCCTAAGACAGATGTCTTCGCTTTTTCTTAAAATAAGTAGAGGTGATAATAATAATATGGCAGCTATGCACTATGTGTTATATAATTATTTTTATCCTAACTGCAGGCGGGGCATTAAAGGTTATATTTCTCAAATAACAGGGCGATCAAAGATAAAGATGAGGTACCTGGCAATGAGAATAAAGCTTGGTTTCATTTTTAATTCTGAAATCTCTTATAATAATGATAAAACTGCGGTATCAGAATATATTTTTAGTGGTTTCCCTTTGAATAGTAAATTCAAGAAATTTGAAATCGATAGCAACGCCTATATTATTCACAAATAAGAAAATATTTAGGCATAAAATCAGGCAGTATAATACTGTCTAAACCACTATGCTTTTTAATTCGTTCAGTTTCGCATTATTTTTACCGGTTGTTTTTTTCATCTATTGGTTTATTGCTAATAGAAACCTGAAGATTCAAAATTCCTTTCTTTTAATTGCAAGTTATTATTTCTATTCCTGCTGGGACTGGCGGTTTTTGTTTTTGTTAATGTTCTCAACCCTGCTCGACTTCTATACCGGTATAAAAATGTCGGAGGCGGATAATCAACAAAGAAAGAGGGTTTGGTTTTTGTTGAGCATTATAGTCAATTTAGGTTTTTTAGGTTTTTTTAAATACTATAATTTTTTTACAGAAACTTTTGCAGAAGCACTGTCCAATTTGGGATTAAATGTAAATCCATGGGTATTAAATATTATACTTCCGGTAGGGATTTCATTTTACACTTTTCATGGTTTGTCATATGTAATTGACGTTTACAATAATAAAATCACAGCCGAGCGGAACTTTGTAGATTATGCGGTATTTGTGAGCTTTTTTCCATTGCTGGTGGCTGGTCCGATAGAAAGGGCTACGCACCTTTTGCCACAAATTAAGAGGAAGAGAGTGTTTAACTATAACCAGGCGGTTGATGGATTACGCCAAATTTTATGGGGATTGTTTAAGAAAGTGGTTATTGCGGACAACTGTGCTGATTATGCAAACCTGATTTTTAATAATTCCTCTCATTACCCGGGAAGTGTCCTATTACTTGGCGCCATATTTTTTGCCTTCCAGATTTATGGAGATTTCTCCGGATATTCTGATATAGCGCTGGGAACCGCAAGACTTTTCGGGATAGAACTGTTAAGGAATTTCTCATTTCCGTATTTTTCAAGGGATATCGCGGAGTTTTGGAGAAGATGGCATATCTCTCTGTCTTCCTGGTTCCGAGACTATCTTTATATTCCCCTTGGTGGCAGCAAAGGAGGAACCTGGAAAAAAATAAGAAATACTTTTATCATCTTTATTGTTAGCGGATTCTGGCATGGTGCTAACTGGACGTTTATAGCCTGGGGCGCATTAAACGCCATTTACTTTTTGCCGCTTATGCTAACCAACAGAAACAGGAACAATATGGAAATTGTGGCACAGGGGCGGATATTACCTGCCCCCCAAGAACTGATCAGCATGATAATCACATTTGGGTTGACAGTGCTTGCCTGGGTCTTTTTCAGAGCAGAGAATATGGAACATGCGTTATCCTATTTTTCGGGTATTTTCTCCCTGTCTTTGCTGACGGTTCCTAAAGGAAGTGATTTTATAAGTACTGCTATTGCTCCGGCACCTATGTTTTGCCTGCTGGCTTTTTTTAATATTATCGAATGGATAGGGAGAGCACAACCATACGCTATTGCAAATATTGGTACAGGCTGGCACAGGTTACTGAGGTGGGCATTTTACAGTTTCATTATTGTACTAATGGGAGTGTATATGAAAACGGATGAGAGTCCGTTTATTTATTTTCAGTTTTAGGTGATGATTTTTTTTTTAAAAAGACTGTTGCTTTTTGTTGTTTTTGCAATACCGGTTTACCTGGTGTCGGTTTTACTTTGGGGGTGGCGCTTTCCTCAGTCGTTTAAGCCAAATATTAAATATGTGAAAGGGGGCTATGGTTATACTTTTTCCAGGTTAAAAGAAATTAAACAATTGGATAAAGGAGTAGATATTTTATTCCTGGGCTCATCACATGCTTATCGTGGATTTGACCCCCGGAATTTTCCCGGAATGAAAACCTTTAATTTAGGCAGCAACTCCCAAACACCTATTCAAACGGATTTGCTGCTACAACGCTACCTGGATAAAGTAACCCCTAAAATGATTATTTATGAGGTGTTTCCAAATGGCTTTTGTATTGATGGCGTTGAATCAGCATTGGACATCATATCCAATGATAAAAATGATATAGGTTCTGTAATAATGGCATTTAAGATAAATGATATTCCCACATACAACACTTTAATTTATAGCTCCTGGTGTGAGGCTTTACATTTGTATAATTCCTTTAGCGAACCGGTAAGAAAGCAGAAATTTAATGATACCTATATCCGGGGGGGATATGTTGAAAAAGATTTGCAGCAGTTCTCCGACACCTGTTGTGAGCCCGCAAAGCAATGGGAATTCAGACGTGAACAAATTAAGGCATTTGAAAAAACCGTGACAAGAATTAAAACAAAAAAAATTGAGTTGGTTCTGGTATACGCACCGGTAACTTCAAGTTTTTATCATTCATATATCAATAACCAGGCTTTTGATTCATTGATGAATACCTATAACGTTAGCTATTACAATTTTAACGAGTTAATGCATTTAAACGATAGCCTGGATTTTTATGATAAGCACCATTTAAATAGAGACGGAGTTGCTGCTTTTAATAAAGAGTTGAAACACCATTTGAAATGAGTTTAGTTCAAGATATAATATGATAAATTAATTAGAAGCCAATTAACTATAATCCATATTCCGAATAAGTATGGAAAACAGTAACCTTGCATAGGAAAAGTCGAAGAATATAGTAAGTCAACGAAGTTAAACGTGATCTTTCTAAAAAATTATGTTACTTATGCTGGCTATAATTTAATCAATTGGCAATAACTAGTATTTTTTCATTTCAGTTACACTAACGAGAATACAATAATTATAAAGGCGGGTATTATGTTGGTTTCAGTTATAATTCCTTGTTATAATGTGGAGAAATATTTGTAATATTGTCTCAATTTGTTCAGTTAAAATACTTCATTCTACATCTTCTGAAACGATTATTAAATAGGAATAGCATCTTCTGAAGCTTATATTGCTATAAAAAGCCCTGCTCCAATAGGACGCAGGGCGCATAAAACAATGATTTATTTATTTTACAGGATTCTCAACAAACTTGGGCTCCAAAAGCTGGTTAATTTTACCTATATAAAGTATATAAATGGAGTTCGGTTCAAATTTCCAATTATTTATTCCATAGGTAGTGAACATTATTATATATCTGAATCCTGGATGATCCATACTATTAAAATACTATACGGAATAAACTCCGGAGTGTTTTTTGACATAGGAGTTAATACCGGTCAAACGCTCATTAAGCTTAAGTCAGTTGCTCCTGCAGCAGAATATATTGGATTTGAACCTAATCCAAAATGCATTTTTTATGTTGAAGAATTAATTGCTAAAAACAGATTCATGAACTGCACCCTTTACCCGGTGGGCATAATGACATCTGATGAATTATTACATCTTAATTTTTATTCCTTTTATTCGACTGATTCAAGCGCTTCATTAATACCTGATTTTCGGCCTGAGCGAAAAGTGATATTTAAAAAAGCGGTTCCCGTTTTTGATTTTGCAAGTCTTAACCTGAGCACTGGTCCTATAAGCATAATAAAAATTGATGTAGAAGGCGCTGAATCTTTTGTTTTATGTTCTTTACTGGAAAGAATAAAACTTGACAGACCATTTATACTGATAGAAATATTGCCCTGTTATTCAAATGAAAACCAGATGAGGATTCAGCGTCAAAACAAAATCGAAGCAATGCTAAAAGAAATTAACTATACCATGTTCAGGAATAAGAAAGATCTGAATACATTGCAAATAGAACGAATTCAAACAATTGGAATTCATTCAAACATGGATTTTTGTGAATATCTGTTGTGTCCGAATGAATTAACGTCCCGAATAGAATCTTATACCACGAGCCGAATAAAAGAATGACAAGTTTTTTTTATAAAATCATTTTCTTCTCACTTGCATTTTTCTCAAATTCACTGGCTAATACACAAAATGTGTCTGTTAAAACAAAAGGCAACACTATTGAAATAAGGAACGGCTTACTGGGTATTGTTATTCCTGCAGAAAGTGCTTTTAAAAATGGGCAGCCTGCTCCCGCTCCGGTTCAGGCATTTATTTATAGTAATGGCGTATACTCAAATGATAAGCAGAATGAACTAAAAAGCCCTACTCCCCCCATTTCAATGAATGTTAAGTTTGTTACCAATTCATCCATACAGGTTACCGTAAGCATAACCTATAGCTTTCAAAAAAAGGAATTTCAATTCAGCAAAGCCAAATATAAAGGCGGGGAAGCGGGACCCGGTTTTTACTCTTGTTTAATTACGGTAAAAAAAGGGGAGAAAGCAATATTAATTGAAGAAGATTCAGACTATGATATTAGGTATAGCGTCAATATAAGTAATGGTTTGTGGCCGGACAAAGCAAGGTACAGGGGCTGGTCTTCATCAGATATAAAACTTGGCTATGAACCTTCGGGAAATAAATACCGTTCGGAAGATGAACGGCGATATCCTCTTGATGCCACTGTAGATATTGATTACTCCAAATCAAAGAGCTACCCGCCTCTTGTATTGTGGGAGCCTGCGGGTGGAGAAGTTAATTCGGGAAGATACTGGCAGATGTTTAACAGTAAGGGTGATAACGCTTCTCCCCTGGTCGGTTTTTTTCAGGGTCAGCCAAAGCGGTTGATTGGCGGAAGAAGCGCTGGTGTGAGGCTGGAAGTTTCACCTGAAGCCAAAGAAAAGAACCAGCAAAAATACGCTACATTTACTGTTGAAATTAGCCGGCGGGGGCCTGATAATTCCTGGTATCCCCGGAAACGCTTCCAGTGGGGGCTTTTTATTAGTACAAAAGCAGACTTGCCTGCGCCGGAAAAAACACAACCTATTGCAAAAGAGATGAACCGAATTTCCGGGTTAGGCAGTAAAATAAAAACGTATGCGCAGAAACCGGTTAAGATAGTGCCAGCTTTTTATGAGGGGGCCATCTATATGCCGGCTGGTGATATTCAATCACTGCAGCAAAAAATAAAAAAGGATGCAGGCTTCTACAAGCAAATGTGCCGTATAGATGAGGCCTATAAAACGATCTGGGATGTCTGGCGTTATCCGGACTCGGCCGCCTCACTTAAGAAGCACCTGATAAACTTTAAGACAACGCTTGAAGTTGCATATACCGAAGGAGAGGCAAGTTATACCAGTAAGTTTCGATACTGGAAGGGCAGTAATCTTTTTAAAAAGCAGTCGCTATTGGTTTCGGCCTTATTGGCAGATGCTGACGTAATAATTACTCCTAACGAGAAGAAAACGCTTGAACAACTTATTGCGCTGATGGCGCGTATTCTTTGGGATGACAATAACGTGCCTTTTGTGGATAGCGCCGGCATTAATTATGGGCCGGCTAACATGCCATTAATGTACAATAATACCCGTATCTTCTTTGCATTATTGTTAGCCGATGACCCGGAATTCCGGTTGCGGGCACAGAAGGCTGTACAAGACGTTCGCAATGATATTAAAAAGGCTATTTATGAAAATGGAGCCGGGATAGGGTCGCCTCATTATATCCAGCCTGCTGTTGAACCTGTTCTGTATTCCATGTTGCAGATACGCCAGTCCGGAATGGAAGACCTCTTCGACACAGAGCCAAGAATTGAACGTTTTGCCCGGTTTTACCTATCATTACTTACACCACCTTCGGTTCGTTTTAGCAATAACAGGAAGCTGATTTCTTTTGGTGATGGTTCTGAGGAGAGTGCGTCCGTATTTGCCCTCCTTGCAACCGGCTTGAGGGAAAAAAATAAGGAGTTAGGTGAAGAGTTACTTTCCTGCTATTACAATGGGCCCATGCGTAATTCTGCGTTCGGATCAATAGGCTTATCGGTTAACCTTTATTACAATCCGTCAAAAGTATTTACTGTTACAACATCCAGCTATACCGGGTATCACTCTCATTTCAGGTCGGGAATTAATACGGCGAATGAAACGGCATTGTGGGTGTTAAATGGTAATAAACTCTACGATCACCGGAATGACGATGCAGGTGAAGTGGCCGTATATGCCTTAAAAACGCCTTTATCTCTAAGCCGGAGTTCTTTTTATTATCCCTCGGCAACAGATGCCCGGATAAGGTCTGTGGTAGTTCCTGAAAAGCTGTTTCCCGAGTGGAACCAACCAGAGCAACCCATTACCGGCCACTCGCTTACCAACCGAACCTGGCCTTTATCAGACCTGGTTGAATTTGCCCATTTGGGTTATAGCAGTACCAGCTATATTAAAATGAGCATGAAGAATGGTGCGGTATGGTATCGTAAAATCAATATGATTACCCTGCATGAAGATGTGCCCATTATAGCTTTTTATGATAGCATTCCCGGTAATGAGGCTAATATATGGAGTATGTTAATGATGTCGGAAGGGGCTGTTCGTACACCCGCGGGATTGATTACGCCGGTAAAAAGAATATATGACAATAACAAACGGAAAGAACTGCCCCGGGCATCTCCCGTAAAGGAGCTTTCGCCAGGGTTGAATCGTTTTGTGTTTAACGGCCAGCAATGGCCGGCACATCCTGCAAACGGTATCAATTGGGAACTGTATACGCTGTCTTCATCGAACATGCAATTTACAGTAGCAGAATGGGGTACAACCTGGCAAAACACCATTGAAACAAATGAATTTAAGGCCACAAACAAGCGTGCTTACTCCGAAGAGCAGCAAATTATCCGGTTACACAGTGATAAGCCTTTTTTTAATATACTATTACCTTATGTTAAAGGAGAAAATCCCTATCAGGAAAGCGTAAAATCCATTTCACTCAATAACGTTCTGGTTGAGCAGCAGGGAAATGACATTATCATCAGCCCTGATTATTATGCGGTAAAAACAAAAGAAGGATTCTGTGGGGCGCTCTTATCTTCATCTGCATGGTTTTCCTATAATGGCATTACCATATCGGGAGGATATACGGAATTAGAATATGATGCCCGAACAGTAAAAATAAGGGTACATGGCAACACGGGAAACAGAAAAATCAGGTTGCCCTTTTCATTACAAACAACCGGTAACCTCACCGGCATTCAGTTGGAGAATATGAGGAGCAATACCTTGCTAACCATAAACTACGGGTCAGCAGGCAATGATTTGCCGAATGGCGAAAAAGGATATACTGAATTTACATTCAACAGGAAATAACAGAGATTTTGGGGTTGGTTTTGAAATTAGTGTTGTTAATTTAAAAGTTTAATGGGTTGAGTAAACATGCTGTCTCCGTTATTATCCCCTGCTACAATTCTGCGAAATGGATAGGAGCTGCTGTAGAAAGCTGTATAGATCAGGGAAGCTGTATAAAAGAAATTATAATAGTAGATGATCATTCTACTGACAATAGCTGGGATATATTAACCAGTTTAAAAGAAAAGCATGGAAGTGTGATCATAGAACAAAATCCTTTAAAAGGAGCCAATAACGCGCGTAATTATGGATTCTCCCTGTCATCGGGAAACTTTATTCAATGGCTTGATTCGGATGACTTTTTATTGCCGGGCAAATTAGATGCCCAGTTGTTGTTCATGGAAAAGAATCCTTCTGTGGATATAGCTTATTCTGACTGGCGGCTGGATATTTACGATGAAAATAAAAAATTATTCAAAACCGAATATAAGCAATGCACTGTTTATAAAGATTTTTTGTATGAGTTACTTACAGATAACTGGATTGCTTCGCATGCTTACTTGCTGAGAAGAGATACTGTTCAACAGGTAGTTAATATGAGTGGTTGGAATCCTTTAACCAGCGTAGCTCAGGACAGGGAGTTTTTTACAAAAGCAGCTTTAGCCGGTGCAACGTTTGGATATATAAAAGGAAGTTTTGCTGTATACAACAGGAGACTAAAAATGGGATCTGTTTCCCGTTCAATGAGTGATGAGGATAAAGCCCGAAACATTATTCAGCTATTGAATGATTTTATAGAAGTGCTGCAACTGCAAAGCTGGATAAGTGAAACAAATAAAAAGAAGTATAAAGAAATTCTGACTACCCAGATACTATATTATGCCAGTATTTATGACATCCGTGGGCTCAATAACAATTTCTCTTTTAAAAATACAGATTGGAGATTGATTAAAGGGTACAGGTCAAAGTTAAAGATGCTGAAACGATTGATTGTTAATAAATAATCATGAACGAAATGGATTATTAATCCTCCATCCACTTCGTAAGGCCTTCAAATGTTTTTATAAATCTTTTAAGATCAATATGCAGCACAAAGTTCGAATAAGTTATTATCTAAGTCACCCAATACAATACTTTTCTCCTTTGTTACGGGAAATGGCCAAATCTTTTCAACTGCAGGTATATTACTTCTCAGATATCAGTATAAAGGGGGGGATGGACAAAGGGTTTGGGCAAAATATAAAATGGGATATTCCCCTGCTGGAAGGATACAATAGTTGTTTTATAAAAAATTATTCAGGGAGCTCTTCCCTTGACAACCGTTTTTGGGATTTAATTAATCCGGGAGTGATAAAAAAGTTATTTGATGATCCTTCATCCATTATTATAATGAACGGATGGAGTTACTGCACCTCGCTGATAGCAATTTTTTTTGCCAGACTAATGGGGAAAAAAATTTGGTTGCGTATTGAAAATCCTTATAGCAAGGAGATCAGAAAAAGAAAACATATTCTTTGGCTTAAAAAACTACTTTTAAAACATTTACTTTTTCGCTTCTTCATTGACAAATGCCTTTATATAGGGAAAGACAGCAAAGATTTTTTTAAATTGTATGGCGTACCGGATAACAGGTTAATCTATACACCTTATTGTGTTGATAATGAATATTTCCACAATGCCTGGTTGCTATATCGTGAAAAAAAAACTCAATTATTGCAGGAGCTTAATCTTCCGGCAAATAGAATTATCATTTTATTTACGGGAAAATACCAACCTGTAAAACGGCCTATAGATTTGATAAAGGCTTATGCATTATTGCAATCTTTTAATATTGCCTTGGTAATGGTTGGAGAAGGTGAATTAAGGAGAGATATGGAAACATATATTAAAGACCATAAGCTTCAGCATATTTACCTTACCGGCTTTGTTAATCAAAGTCAGATTTCCAGGTATTATGCCATAGCTGATATGCTGGTGCTGTGTTCTGAAAGTGAAACGTGGGGTCTCTCTGTAAATGAAGCCATGAATTTTGAGTTGCCTGTTGTAGTATCAGATACGGTAGGTTGTTCGCATGATCTTGTTGAACAGGGTAAAAATGGGTTTATATTTGAAAGAGGTAATGTGCAGCAATTAGCAGATTGCTTGAAGCAATTAATCCGTGATGACTCCTTTCGCAAAGAGGCTGGTAAACTATCATTGTCAACTGTGCAGCAATACAATACCGGAGTCATAATAGAAAACGTAAAAATAGCTGCTGAAGAAGAAGAAAAATGAATATAATAAAAGAAAAGAGATTTTTTGTTGTCGGTTCACAGGCCAAAGGAGCGCTTGAATATTCTTATATAAATGCATTCAGGGAATTAAAACTTGACTTAGAGGTTTTTGACCCAGTAAAAGAGCAGCGGCAATACCTGAAAGGAGGGAAAGTTGGACGAATGGTTCACGCATTTTTACCGGTTGAGCAGTGGACTCGAAAAATGAACAGAGAATTAATTTTATCCGTAAAAAAATTCAATCCTGAAATAATATTATTGTTCACGAATGTAAAAGTCCTCCCGGGTACATTAGCATGCATTAAAACTATGCTTCCCACTATAAAAATTGCCTGGATATGGCCTGATACTCCTTTTAACCTGGAAACTCACAATTTCCTCAATGCTGCCCTCATAGATATAACTGCCAGTTATAGTAAGGCAGCCGTGCCGGTTTTTGCCCGATTGGGGTTTAAAAATATTCATTGGGTACCTTTAGCGGGAGATCCGTTTATGCATGGTATCCATGAACCTCCGGATGACTTTGCGTCTGATATCTGTTTTATTGGTGGATGGCGGCCAGAAAGAGAAAAAATGATGTCCGTAATCTGTCAGCATTTTGCGGAAAGCCGGATAGAAATTCATGGACCGAACTGGGAAAAAAAGAGTGAGGATTCAGAAATAAGAAAAAGAGTGAAAAGCGAAGGGGTGTATGAAGCCGAGCTGGCAAAATGTTTCAATAAATCCCGTATTAATATTAATGTTATTGATGATACTAATTATCCCGCAGCTAATATGCGGTTTTTTGAAATACCTACTGCTTTTGGATTGCAGTTATCATCGGCCTGCCCCGAACAGGAGCATTTGTTCAGGAACAGGGAGCACGCGCTCTATTTTCAGTCTGAATCGGATTTGGTTAACCAGGTTAAATGGGCGCTTAGCCAACCGGAAGAATGCCAGAGAATTCGTAAAAATGCCCATTCCTTACTAATGGAATCCAATACCTACACACATAGGTTACAAATGATTCTATATCATATTTGATATTACTGTAAATTTTAAAACTATACTAAATGAAATATGTTTTGATAACGGGAGGTGCCGGATTTGTTGCCAGCTCCCTTGCCGAAAGTCTTTTGTCTACGGGAAATTATTATGTTATAGCCATTGATAATTTTTTAACTGGTTGTAAGAAACATATTAGTGACCATCCCAACTACAAGTTTATAAAAGGAGATGTAAATAATTACAGAGATATTTCTGCAGTAATGCTCAATTATCGTTTTGATTATGTCTTTCACTATGCCGCCGTTGTAGGAGTTTTACGTACACTTGATCATCCGAAAATGGTGTTAGATGATATCATGGGGTTACAACATGTTTTTGAACTATCCAAAAATACGGGTGTCGAAAGGATATTTTTCAGTTCCTCTTCCGAAGTATATGGCGAGCCCGTGCATTTGCCACAGCATGAGTATGTAACGCCACTTAACTCGAGGCTGCCCTATGCTGTAGTAAAAAATATAGGCGAATGCTTTTGCCGTTCTTACCATGACGAATTCGGGCTTGATTATACAATCCTTCGATTTTTTAATACATACGGACCGAGACAAAGCCAAGATTTTGTTGTAGCTAAATTTTTAAATGCTGCTGTAAATAATGAGGCCATAACCATTTATGGGGATGGCAGCCAAACACGTACCTTTTGTTATATAGATGATAACCTCGAGTTTACCCGTAAAATACTTGAAGAGCATTTGTTTGTAAATGATGTTGTAAATGTGGGTAACAATAAGCTAACGACGGTGAAAGAACTGGCAGAAACCATAATACGTATTACAGAATCTTCTTCAAAAATTACTTATTTACCGCCCCTCAAAGAGGGTGACATGACCCGACGCCAACCGGATAATACAAAAATGATTGCTGTACTCAACCGTCCGTTATTGAAATTGGAGGACGGTATTCTGAACATTATTAACCAGAGCAAGCGCATAACTCAAACCATATAGAGGATTCTCTAAATGTGAAGAATGCCTGTTTTAGGGAATGGCGCCAGAATTTTAGCGTAGTCACGCCTTCCTGCAATCATGCTGGGTAAAATCTATACTATTAACGGTTTAGGAAAAGATGCGTGGAATAATTTATTAAATTATTGAAGAAGCATTAACCATTACCTATGAAGCGATTAGCCATTATACATTTTCTGCCACTTGAATTTTATCCACCAGTTATTAATTTTATAAATTATATCAGCCACAAGAAACTTTCTTTTGAGGTAGATGTATATTCAACAGCATTGAGTTTAACCGATAATTTTTTTGTAAATGAATCCGTAAATATTCACAGGTTTCGAATGCCGGATAAGCACAAAGGAAAATTACAGCGAATGCTCGAGTATTTTAAATTTTATGCAAGCGTTTTTCTTCATCTCCTTAAAAATAAGCCAACAGATGTTCTGTACTATGAAACATTATCTTTTCTGCCAGTTTATGCATATAAAATAAGCATGAGGTTTCTGGGAAAAAGCCCCCGGATATTTTGTCATTTTCATGAATATATCACCCCCTTGGAATACAAAACTGGCATGATCTTAAACAGAGTAATACATACTCTTGAAAAAAAACAATATGCAAGAATGGATTGGATTTCTCATACGAATGAAGACAGGATGCAGTTTTTTAAAAAAGATAATCCAGGTATAAAATTCCACAATACATATATACTACCCAATTATCCGCCCGCAAGCTGGTTAAATCCAAACAGACAAAATAAAAATACATTACCGGTCCGTATTGTTTATGCAGGTGCTTTGGGAATGGACACCATGTATATAAAAGAATTCGCAAAATGGGTTGAGAGCAAAAATGGCACAGTAATGTGGGATATCTACTCCCTGCAGGATGCGGGTCCTTTGCTTGCATATTTGTCATCAATAGGGAGTAGGTTTATTCATTTCAAGGGACAGGTGAATTACTATGATCTCCCTGGTGTTTTAGAAGTATATCAAGTTGGAGTAATATTGTATAAAGGGCATATTCCCAATTACATTTACAATGCACCCAACAAATTGTTTGAATACTACGCCTGTGGTTTGGATACCTGGTTTCCGGTAGAAATGAAAACAAGCCATGCGTATGTTACCAATAATAGTTATCCCAGAATAGTAGCCGTTGACTTTCAGAATATGGAGGAATTTGACCTTGCCCAGATGATAGATCACTCAAACTTAACGTATCAAAACTCACCTTATTTTTACGAGAAAGTTTTAGATCCCTTGTGGAGAAAACTATCAATGACGTAAAAAGAATTACTATGGATGCATTTTTGAGGAGTTTGCCAGTCTTCAGGGGTAAATCCCGTTTGGCAAAACTGCTTTTTAAGAATAGTTTGCTAAAGCAGAGGGATATAACAATAAAAGGAAAGTATGGTTGTTCCTTTTTGTTACCTAATCTATATGAAACTATTGGCTTTGATATATTTGTGAATGGAATGTATGAGCCGGAAACAGTTGGGTTTTTATGTAATAAGCTGCTATCCGGAGCAACTTTTCTTGATCTTGGCGCTAATATCGGCGCCATCACTGTACCCCTGGCAATGCAACGAAAGGATATAAATATTGTTTGTGTAGAAGCCGCGCCATGGCTCGTAAGCTACCTTAAAAAAAATCTTGCTGCTAATGAACTTTCGGGAATACGCGTAGTGGATAAAGCACTTTATAATTCAGATGATTTGGAACTGAACTTTTATTCTCCCAGAGAAAAATTTGGTAAAGGGTCACTGTCGCCTGTTTTTACACATGACGCAGTAAAAGTGAAAACAATTACTTTAGACACTTTGATTTTTGAATTGAAGATAGGCAGGGTTGATTTAATTAAAATTGATGTGGAAGGATATGAGCGAAATGTATTTATGGGAGGTAAAAATTTACTGACAGCGGAAAACGCTCCTGATATTCTGTTTGAATTTGTAGACTGGGCGGAAAAGCATGCCGGGTTTACGCCCGGGGATGCGCAACGCCTGCTGGCAGACTGGGGATATACCTTGTACACAATGAATACAAAAGGGAAAATCCATCTTTTACCTGGCGTTATAACAAAGGGAAGCGGGCTGTTGTTTGCATCTAAGAAATCAATAAGCAGCTAAACGCATACTATTTGAAAAACAGGAATTATCTTTTTGCTTATTTGCAGTGCCTTGTTTTTGTTTTGTCGCTGCTCACCAACTGGTATGCGTTTCTTACTATCAGCTTGTTTATAATAATAATTATAGCCACCCTTGATAAGTTAGGTAAGGGGATTGTATTGCGCGAAATAATAGCCATGCATACAACGTTTGTTTGTTTGATAGCCCCCCTTTGGGGCTATCGTGCTTTTACTGTAAGCAATGCTTTGTCGCGGTTATGGGTAAAATACATGCCCGTACCAGAGACCCTGTATTACAGTTATGCGCTTCCCGCTGTAGCCGGTTTTATTTTATTACTGACCTGGCCCTTGGGCGGCAACAATAGCGATACGGGAAAACACTTGAGCAGGCTTCTTGTTTCGGCAAAAGTTATCTTAGCAAAACAACCCCAAGTTGGGTTTTACCTGATTATCATTGGGTTAATATCTTCTGTATTAACCAATTTTTTACCTGGTGCCCTCCAATTTGTAATGTACCTTTTTTATATAGCAGGATTTACGGGCTTCCTATACCTGTACTATGCTCCCCGGACTGCTTACCGGCTTCCGGGCTTACTCATTTTCGGGGTTTTTGTAATGATAGAAGCCGTCAGAGGAGGGATGTTTACTGTTGTTGCCTATATGGGCCTGACCATATTTTCATTTTTTTTCCTGGGCAGGCAACTGAAGCTCTGGAAAAAAACATTGTGGTTTGCTGCCGGGGTATTTGTATTGCTCATACTGCAGATGGCTAAGCCGGCATACAGGCAAATGACCTGGCGGGAAGAATACTCGGGCAATAAAGGAGTATTATTAGGCGAATTGATTCTTGACCAGTTATCTTCCTTGAATCTTACATCCTCCGATGCTTTATTCCCGATATATACCAGAACCAACCAGGGCTTTAATGTGGCGCTTGTTATGAAAAGAATTCCACAAAAGCAGGAGCATGATTATGGTAACAGGCTTTTTCTGACTTTTATATCCGCTTTTGTTCCCCGTGTGGTGTGGCCGGATAAACCCGAAGCCGGCGGTAAATTTAACATGAAATACTACACAGGCTACACCATCAGAGGGTGGTCTACCAATGTGGGTCCTTTGGGCGAAGCATATGGTAGCTTTGGAACTAACGCAGGGATCCTGTATATGCTATTATTAGGGGCGTTTATCAGGTGGGCGTATGCTTTCTTATTTAGGCTATCCGGGCAAGTCTCACCTTTGCTGATTTTTTGGATACCGGTGTTATTTTACCAGGTTACCTATTCTGCTGAAACGGATACACTTCAAATTATGAATTCTTTAGTTAAATCTGCTTTCTTTATATGGGTGCTATATAAGTTATTACCGGGATGGTTTGGAAAATCCGGGAAACAGGCAGTGAAAACAAAACGCCCCACAAAAAATTTCGTAGCCGGATATACCTCACGCGCTTCTTTTGAAAACAAAGTATAAACCTATAATAGTTCTATCAAAAGGCAAAACATCGAAATGGAAGTGCAATTTTTCAGCAGGAAAAAGAACCCGGCTTTTTTTAGTATAGAGGAACTGTTTGGAGTTATACAGCAAAATTTGATTCCCTGTCCGGCATTTCAGAACCACATTATGCCCTATGAGAGTACCGGTATAAAAAAAAGATGGTTAAACGGGCTATTCGCAAAGAAGCATGCAGGAGAAATTAATCATATTACCGGCGATATTCATTATCTCGCGCTTTTTTTACCTCGTCGTAATACGATACTTACCATTCACGATTGTGGTGAACTCGATAAGCAGAAAGGTATAAAAAAGTTCATCCTGTGGTTGTTTTGGTTTTATTTGCCCGTAAAGCGGTTACGATACATTACGGTAATTTCCGAAGCCACCCGGACGCATTTACTGCAATATGTAAAAACCAATCCAAACAAAATAAGCGTTATTCCAAACTGCCTGATTGGGAATTATTCTATATCCTGCAGGCCTTTTAATACGAATAAACCTGCTATCCTCCATGTAGGCATCACGCCTAATAAAAACATTGAAAGAGTAGCAGCAGCGTTAGAGGGCATTTCCTGCACATTAACGATAATAGGCAAACCCAGCACGGCCCAAATCGGGGTTTTGAATCATTACAAAATTGAATTTCGTTATAAAAGTGCTTTGTCGCGACAGGAAGTAATAGCGGAATATGCAGCATGTGATATGCTCGTTTTTGCATCACTGCTGGAAGGCTTCGGTTTACCCATTATTGAAGCCCAGGCTTCCGGCAGGCCAGTGGTTACCAGTAACATTCTCCCCATGTCATCAACTGCCGGCAAGGGCGCCAGCCTTGTTAATCCCTATAGTGTACCCGATATCCGGCAAGGAATATTAAAAGTTATACAGGATAAAGCCTACAGACAGCATATAGTTGATGCGGGACTGGAGAACTGCAAACGGTTTGATCCGGGCCGCATAGCAGAGCAGTACAGGGAGCTATATAAAAAGATTATGACAGACAATAATTCTTCCGGATAGGATATCCATTTAATACGAGGTATTTTTTTCAATTTAGTTTCTTCCGTTTATAATTATGTGCGGCATAACCGGTATTCTACATTTTAACCAGCAGCAGGCGCAGGAAGAGGTTATCCGGCGTATCACAAATGCCGTTTCGCACCGGGGTCCCGATGCCGAAGGCTTTTTCATAGAAAATGAAATAGCCCTTGGGCACCGCCGTTTATCTATCATAGACCTTTCCGCTGCCGCCAACCAGCCTTTTACAGATTATTCAGGCAGATACGTTGTGGTGTTCAATGGCGAAATGTATAATTACAGGGAGGTGAGAGGACAAATAAATGACTATCCCTTTCAAACCAGCAGCGATACCGAAACCCTGCTGGCGGCCTATGCCAAATGGGGTACGAATTGCCTTCAATATTTTAAAGGCATGTTCGCCTTCGCGGTATGGGATAAGCAACAAAAAGAATTGTGTTTGGTGCGCGACCGGATGGGGGTTAAACCCCTGTATTATTTTATAGATGAGAAAAAAATCATCTTCGCGTCTGAGATCCGGGCAATTCTTGCCAGCGGGTATGTGCAAAAAAGGGTAGATCAAAAAGCTTTATACGAATATCTTTCGTACCAGTCTGTTAGCTACCCGCTCACTATGATTGAAGGTATACAACAGTTGGAAGCCGGATCCTATATAAAAATAAAGCAGGGCAAAGCGGAAACAGTAAAATACTGGAATGTTTGCGATGCGCCAAAGCAAACAGCATATACAAACGCGGCAACCATCCAACAAAACATAAAGCAACTGCTCGGGCAGTCGGTTCAGCGCCGTTTGGTAAGCGATGTGCCGGTAGGCGCTTTCTTATCCGGCGGCATTGATTCCAGTATCGTGGTAGGCCTAATGTCGGAAGTAGCAAAGGTTAAACCATCCACCTTCAATATTTCTTTTTCCGAAAAGGAGTTTGATGAATCGGAATATGCGGAGCTTATCGCCCGTAAATTCAATACTAACCATACTAAAATCCGGTTATCACCACATAGTATGCTCGATGACCTGGAGCAGGCCTTAACGGCGATGGATACCCCAAGCGGCGATGGGGTGAACAGTTACGTGGTATCCAAAGCCATAAAAAACGCGGGCATAAAAGTAGCCCTATCCGGAGTAGGAGGGGATGAATTGTTTGCGGGTTACCCTATATTCAGCCAGTTTCAAAAACTGCATGCTAAAAGCGCATGGTGGAAATACAGCGCTTTGATCAGGAAGCTCGGAGCGGCATCCCTTTTTCCGGGAAAGTTCTCGAACAAGAAATATCGCTTACAGCAGTTATTAAGGACGCCTTTACCTGATATTGAGCACATGTACCCGGTGCTAAGACAAATGTTATCGCCCCAATTGGCTAAACATTTAACAACCCTTCCGGTCAATGATGGTACAGCGCTGCAAGGTTACTTATTTAAATATAAAGAGCAGCTCCATCAACTACCGGTGTTAAGCCAGGTATCAGTGGCAGAGTATATGGGATACACACAGCATACCCTGTTAAAAGATACCGACCAGATGAGCATGTCGGTAGCACTGGAAGTAAGAGAGCCTTTTTTCGACACCGACCTTGTAGAATACGTGCTGGGCATACCAGACAGGTTCAAGCAGCCGGTATATCCCAAAAGCCTGCTGGTAGAATCGGTAAAGCCGCTTTTGCCCGATGAAATTGTATTCAGGAAAAAACAGGGCTTTGTGTTTCCCTGGAATATCTGGATGAAAAATGAATTACGGTCGTTTTGTACCGGATATATTACCCGTTTGTGCGAAAGAAGCTTTATCAACAGCAGCGCATTACAGCAATACTGGAAACGGTTCTTAAGCAATGACCCATCTATCCGGTGGATGGATATCTGGCTTTTTGTGGTATTGGAATACTGGCTCGAAAAAAATGGCATTGACGAATAGTTTAAAAAAATAATGCTCTTCACCTGCTGGTACGAACCCGGCTTAAAAGGTTCTTTTATCAGTTAACCCCGTGTGATATTTTGCGGTAAATTAAAACCTACAAGCCTGTTTTTATAATAAACTAATTATAAATTTATCCGGTTAACAAACCGGTATACTATATTAACCGGAGCATCGTTTTCTGTTAATACAACCATTTATGAAAATTTCATATATCAGGGAATTAGACGGTGTAAGAGGCATTGCTGCTTTAATGGTGATGTTTTTCCATTTCTTTTTCCAATTGAAAACCGACGATGCTTTTTTGCTGACAGTGAGAAAGCTGAGTTATTTCGGGGAAACAGGAGTTTCTTTATTTTTTGTTTTATCAGGATTTCTCATTACCCGTATACTGATGGCTTCCCGGCAAAATGAACGTTTTTTTTACCATTTTTATTTACGCAGGTCACTCCGTATCTTCCCTTTATATTACCTGTTCCTGGCGGTTTACTATTTTGTTTTTCCACTGGTTAAACATGTACCCCAGGAGCCCTTTTCTATGCAGGCCGTGTACTGGATTTACATGCAGGACTTTGCATTTACCTTCAACTGGGCTGCTGAAGGCCCCGGCCATTTTTGGTCGCTGGCCATAGAAGAACATTTTTATCTTTTTTGGCCGTTGCTGGTATATTATTTAAACAACAAAAAGATCACGTATGTCATATCCGCCATTATTATAACAGCCCTGCTCACCCGTGGGCTGCTGATTGCCGGCAATTATGAATACCGTTTTTTTACCTTTTCCAGGATGGATGAGCTGGCTATGGGAGCATTACTGGCCGTGCTGGAAGCAAAGGGAAAGCTTAAGCAGGTGAAACAAAACAGGAAAAGGTTCCTTTTCCTGTTTATAATAAGCGCCATTCTTGTACTGTTGTTCTGGCAGAGCCTTACCGGCACTTCATCAAATCTTTTCTTCAGGCTAACAAGGTTCCTTATACTTGGATTCGCTTACTTTTCATTTATCGGGTTTGTGATAACGGCCGGACAGGGTTTTTTCATTAAAAAAATGCTGCGTATCCCTCCGCTCATTTATACCGGCAAGATCAGTTACGGACTGTATGTATATCATCCCATTTGCTTTTGGCTGGCCAGGCAGTTTTTCAAAACAGGCAATATATGGATAGAGGCCATACTATGTTTTGCTTTCACCTATATTATTGCTTCGGGCAGTTATTATTTATTTGAAAAAAGATTTTTGAATCTGAAGAAGTACTTTGAATATAAACCCGGTAAAGCAGCCGGAGCATTGGCCGTGCAGCCTGCTTCACCTGCTAATATTATGAACAGGGAATTGTAAGGATCAAATTAGGTTTATTACAAAGCAAGCACCGCTTCAGGTGCGTGCCGGGAGTGCTGCGCTGTTTATTAAGAATATGCTATGTCCGTTCAACCCAAAATAATGGTCTTCACCGACTGGTACGAACCCGGTTTCAAGGCCGGCGGCCCCATCCGTTCCTGCGTGAACTTCGCCGCGTACATGAAGGAGGATTATGCCATATATATTTTCACCGGCGACAGGGACCTTGGTGATAAGCAGGCGTATCTGCAAATTGAAACCAACCGCTGGATAGAAAAAGATGGTGTTCAGCTCTTTTATGCATCTCCCGGCGCGCTGAACTGGGAAAGCATTCTGGTGCATGTACGGGATATTAAGCCGGATTATATTTACCTGAACAATATGTATTCGAAGTATTTTACTATTTATCCGCTGCTGATGAAACGTTTTGGCCTTATTACAGCTAAAGTGATACTGGCGCCAAGGGGCATGTTGAAATCAACAGCGGTACAATACAAACCTGGAAAGAAGAAATTTTTTTTTCAATTATTAAAGCTGCTTAATATACCCGGCAGGATTGTTTTCCACGCTACCGATTCCACGGAAGAAGCCGATATTAAAAATTTGTTTGGAGAGGCGGTTCCTACAAAACAGATCAGCAATTTCCCCCCAATGCAAAAAGATTTGCAGCCTATATATAAAGAAAGCGGATCACTGAAAATAATCTTTACAGGCAGGGTACATCCTATAAAAAACCTGGCTTTTTTATTGCGTTGCCTGCACCTCGTTGCGGGTAGCGTAATGTTAACTATTGTAGCTACTATTGAAGATGAAGGATATTGGTTAAAATGCAGGGAAATAATAGAAAGTTTGCCTCAACCTATCGCGGTTGAACTACGGCAGGATGTTCCGCATCAGGAGATTGAAGAACTGATCAATGCGCACCATCTTTTTGTATTACCCACCCTCGGTGAAAATTTCGGTCATGCCATTTTTGAGGCACTGAGTGCGGGTAGGCCGGTGCTCATCAGTGATCAAACACCCTGGCGCAGCTTGCAGGAACAGCATGCCGGCTGGGATCTGCCCTTAAGCAATGAAAAGGAGTTTGTGCGCGTGCTACAGGAAGTGGCCGGCATGGATGATGAAGCCTTTCAGCAGTGGAGCGCGGGGGCATGGCAGTATGCCAGGAACTTTATGGAAAGTTCGAACCTGAAGGAAAAGTATAAGGAGTTATTCAGTTAACGGCCCATAAGTGACCCGTCTTTGCGAAGCGGAAACGGTTGCTGGATATTAAAAGAATTATACACGCCGAAGCAATCTCCCTGTAGCGAAGCGGAGCAGTAGGCCCATTCAAAGAAATATAATCTGCCTCCGCCATCAGGAGATTGCTTCGTCAGATAGTATTTGGGGCAACATTATTCATCCGGTTGCTTCCTCGCAATGACGTGAGAGCGCAAGCCCCTTGTAGCGAAGCGGAGTAGTAAGCCGATTTAAAAAATATAATCTGTCTCCGCCATTGGAAGATTACTTCGACCTTTAAAAGTATTACGCAGCATTCAAATCCCTTTAGGGTCTCGTAATGACGTTTGTAAAAGGCGGCTTCATTTATATCATAACTAACCAGCACCACACTGTGCTGTATACAGGTGTAACAAGTAACCTGGTAGCAAGGATTCAGGAACACCGGGAGAAAGCATACCCCAAAAGTTTCTCAGCGAGATACAACATCAACAAATTGGTTTACTATGCATTCTTTGAAGCTATTGAGGCGGCAATTGAAGAAGAAAAGCGAATTAAGGGAGGTAGCAGAGAAAACAAAATAAGATTAATCGAAAGTATAAATTTGGGTTGGAAAGATTTATGGGAGGAGATAAAAGAGTGGTGACAATAAACGGCCCGTCTTTGCGAAGCGTAAAAGGATGTTCGAAGTTTGAAGAATTATACACGCTGAAGCCTGCCTGCCGGCAGGCAGGCAATCTCCCTGTAGCGAAGCGGAGCAGTAAGCCAGTTGAAAAAAATATAACCCGTCTCTACCATCAGGAGATTGCTTCGTCAGATAATATTTGGAGTAATATTATTCATCCGGTTGCTTCCTCGCAATGACGGGAGGGCGCAAGCCCCATGTAGCGAAGCGGAGTAATAGGGTAAAATCCGAAGTCAAAAATTCTAAATTCGAAGCAACGATAAACCATCAATATATAATCCTCCTCCGAATCAGGGGATTACTTCGACCCTTAAAAGTATTACGCAGCATTCAAATCCCTTTAGGGTCTCGTAATGACGTTTGTAAAAGGCGGCTTCATTTATATCATAACTTAACAGCACCACACTGTGCTGTATGCAGGCGTAACAAGTAACCTGGCAGCAAGAATAAAGGAACACAAAGAAAAAAAGCACCCGAAAAGCTTTTCAGCCAGGTATAATGCTGACAAACTTGTTTATTATTTTTTCTTTCCAACCATAATGGAAGCAATTGAAGAGGAGAAAAGAATTAAAGGAGGAAGTCGGGAAAATAAAATTAAAATAATTGAAAGCATGAATCCCGGTTGGAAGGATTTGTGGGAAGATATAAAGGAGTGGTGATATATCAAAATGCCCATTATAACAACGTCCTTGCGAGGCGTAAGCAGATGTTGGAACTTTGGAGTTCCGTCCACGCCGAAGCAAGCCCATTGCAGCGAAGCGGAGTAGTAAGCCGGTTTAAAGGATATTGATTTGTCTTCGGTATTAGGAGATTGCTTCGTCGCACAGTAATTCAGTTAACATTATAAATTCGAATGCTCCTCGCAATGGCGATAGGGATGAGGAGATTGCCATTATCTTTGCCACATTACCTAAATATTGAGGGAATAAGCATAGATGTCAGCAAATACAATAAATAATAAAAGCTTTAGTACAGATGTATATTTTAGGAATTAATGCCTATCATGCCGATTCATCAGCAGCTATTTTTAAAGATGGTGAAATGATAGCGGCTACGGAAGAGGAACGCTTTACAAGGGTAAAGCACTGGGCTGGCTTTCCGGTACAGGCCATTCAATTTTGTTTGCGCGAAGCAGGTATTTCATTAAATGAATTAGATTATATCACTATTGGCAGGAATGCCAAAGCTAAACTAATGAATAAAGTAGGCTATCTCCTTTCCAATCCTTCGCTGATCGCCGGAGCTTTTAGCCGGTACAAAAATGCACAGCAGGTGTCCGGCTTAGAAGATGAATTCACAAAAATTGATCCATCGGCCAACTACAGCAGCCTTAAACATAAGATCAAAAATATAGAGCATCACCGCAGCCACCTGGCTTCGGCTTTTTTTGCCTCGCCGTTTGAAGAAGCCGCCCTTCTTTCCATAGATGGTTCTGGCGACTTTACCACCACAATGATCGGTATCGGCCGGGGAAATAAAATTGAAGTTTTGGATAGTGTGGATTTTCCCGTTTCCTGCGGGTTGTTTTATACAGCTTTCACGCAATTTTTAGGTTTCCCCCATTACGGCGATGAATATAAAGTAATGGGGCTGGCTCCTTACGGAGAAGCTAAGTATACAGACAAAGTAAAAAAAGTGCTCCGCTTTTTACCCAATGGCTTATATACCTGGAACCAGGAATATTTTGTACCGCCTACAAAGGCAGGGTTTAAGTACGAAAATAACATGCCTTATGTGGGCAATCTGTTTTCTGATAAATTTATTGAAGAATTTGGCGCGCCCCGGAAGAAAGAAGAAGAACTCACACAATATCATAAAGATATCGCCACTTCCGTACAACGGGTTACGGAAGAACTGATCTTTCATATCCTGAAAAAATTGAAAGAAAGAACAGGTATGAAGAATGTATGCATCGCCGGAGGGGTGGCGCAAAATTCGGTTGCCAATGGTAAGGTTGCGGAAGCCACTGGTTTTGAAAACGTATATATCCCTTCTGCCGGGCACGATGCGGGTATTTCCATGGGCTCGGCTTTATATCTCTATAATCATGTTCTTGAACAACCAAGAGCAAAGCCCGTATGGTCTGCTTATACGGGTAGTAAATTTTCGAATGAAGAAATTGAAAGCTTTCTTCAGTCAAGAGGCATTGTATATAAGCGATTGGCCGATGAAGCGTTATTTGATATTGTTACGGAAAAGCTGATAGAACCCGGCGTGGTAGGTTGGTTTAACGGAAGAGCCGAGTTTGGTCCAAGAGCTTTGGGCGCACGGTCTATTATTGCTGATCCCAGAAACTCCAAAGCGAAAGATCTGTTGAACTTAAAAATCAAAAGACGGGAAAGTTTTCGTCCGTTCGCGCCTTCTATCCTGAAAGAATATACAGGCGACTATTTTACAAAAAAAGATGAAGTGCCTTTTATGGAAAAGGTATTTCCTATAAAAAAAGAAAAGCAGGCGGAAATACCCGCGGTAACACATGTAGATGGTACAGGCCGGTTGCAGACGGTAGACAAAAATATTTCTCCCCGCTATTACGGGCTGATAGACGCGTTCAGAAAAAAAACCGGCGTTCCCATTTTGCTGAACACTTCTTTCAATGAAAATGAACCCATAGTTAATACGCCTGCGGAAGCATTGGATTGCTTTTTAAGAACACAGATGGATATGCTGGTACTGGAAAATTGCGTGATAGAACGAAAATAACGATATACTTTATATTTTATAACTACAATATGAAAAAAATTCTTATTACAGGTTCTTCTGGGTTAATTGGTTCAGAAGTGTGTATGTATTTTGCAAATAAAGGTTGGGAGATTTACGGATTGGATAACAACCAACGGGCCGTTTTTTTTGGTGAACAAGGAGATACGAGGTGGAACCAGAAGCGGCTGCAAACCACACTCAAAAATTTTCGTCACCATGAAATGGATATCCGTAATCGTGAAGGAATTTTAAAACTGGTTAAAGATATCGCTCCCGATGCAATCATACATACGGCCGCTCAACCCAGTCACGACAAGGCAGCCAACATTCCGTTTGATGATTTTGATACTAATGCAGTGGGTACTTTCAATTTGTTAGAGGCAACCCGCCAGCATTCTACATCTGTTCCATTTGTACATATGTCTACTAATAAAGTTTATGGTGATGCTCCAAATGAAATACCAATGGTTGAATTAGATTCAAGATGGGACTATGCTGACAATACTTATCGGAATGGCATACCCGAAACTTTTCGGATAGATCATTCTAAACATTCACTGTTCGGTGCATCAAAGGTAGCAGCTGATGTGTGCGTACAAGAGTATGGACGGTATTTTAATATGCCAACAGCCTGTTTAAGGGGAGGATGTTTAACTGGACCAAATCATACGGGAGTGGAACTACATGGCTTTTTGAGTTACCTGATACGCTGTAATCTGGAAGAGAAAGAATATACGATTTTTGGCTATAAAGGGAAACAGGTTAGAGATAATATCCATTCTTATGATGTTGCCAATTTTATTAACGCGTTTATTGAAGCACCCAGAATTGCCGAAGTATATAACATTGGTGGTGGAAAAGAAAATACCTGTTCATTGCTTGAAGCTTTTGAATTGATCTCGGGTATTTCCGGTAAACCAATGAAGTACAGGTACGATAAAAATAATCGTAGCGGGGATCATATTTGTTATTATAGTGATTTGCGTAAGATGAGGTCGCATTACCCCGGTTGGGCTATCACTAAAGATCTTAACACCACTTTTACAGAGATTTATCAATCATGGATCAGCCGAAACAGCAAAAAATAACCATTGTTAATAAAAATTATCCCCCCAATCGGGGTATTACAGGAGAATCGGCCAATGAACTTGCTGTATGGTTACAGGACAATGGTTTTCAAGTTAAAATTATACATACGGATGGCGGATATGCGGGAGGTGAAAAATACACAGATCCTGCAGGAGAGCTTATATCGGTTAAAAGTATCTATAATGGCAAACGTAAACTGATCCGGCTTTTCGCAAGCTTTGTGGAAAGCTACAGATTAATCAGAAAAGCAAAACAGAAAGGGGAAGGATTGCTGATTATAATGACAGATCCTCCCTTTTTGATTTTATGGAGTGCATTGCTGCTCAAGAAAAAAAAATGGGCTTATTGGTCAATGGATATTTACCCCGAAGCGTTTGCGGCAGGGAAGTTAATATCTCATCGTAACTTATTATATAGAGTATATAAAAAAATAATGCAGAAAAGCCCTCCACATTATATTATTGCCCTGGGCGAACTTCAATTAGAATTTATTCTACGTAACTACCGCATTGCAGTACCAAATACAATCCTTCCATGTGGCATTAAAAAAAGCGGTATCAATACTACTAAAGTAACATCAATGCCCAACTGGAAAAATGATAATAAAATCATTTTAGGGTACTGTGGTAATCTTGGTGAAGCCCATTCTAAAAACTTCTTATTGACTATTATAGAATTATTAGATGCAAATAAATATTCGCTGGTGCTTTCGGTATATGGTTCAAAAGCCGGTGATGTCGTGTCTGTAGCTAAAAATAAGACTGGCGTAATTGTTACAGAGCATGTTCAACGCAACCATTTAAAATATATTGATGTTCATCTGGTAACCCTTTTACCAGAATGGAATCATATATGTGTCCCATCTAAAGCCATCAGCGCAGTGTGTGAAGGGGGGGTACTCCTGTTTTGTGGGAACAAGGAAAATGATAATTGGAGTTATCTTCAAAAGGCCGCATGGTTTATAGAAGAATCTGATAAGATGAGATCACAAATAAAGAATTTTTTGTGTGAGCTGACAAATGATGAAATTCAGCAAAAAAAGATAGAGGCAGATAAGCTTTCACTACAAATGGAAACAATTAAACAAAAGGCATTCGGGTGTATTGCGGAGTTCGCACAACAATGATGCATCAGGTACTATTTTTTCAAACTTCAGAATTCAACTATTCAATTTGAACCAAAACCCAGGCTCAGCCCTCAAATAAAATAGCTATAGTTGTGGCTACTGAAAATGAGAAAGCAGCAGCGAAGTGAAGTCACACCCTAAAGGTCACCAATGCGCTTATCGCGTACTTTCCCAATCTCAACCCTGTTTGCCGTGACAGATATCAAATATCAAATTTAAAATCTCCTGTTCCATGTTTTCCCTCTTCAAAAAAAAGCCGCCTGCTTTCAGTGGTAACCTCAGTGTACTGAAATGCGATATGCATTCGCATCTTATACCCGGCATAGACGATGGATCGCCGGATATGGATACTTCTATACAACTCATTGAAGGGCTGCGCGATGCGGGGTATGAAAAGCTGATCACTACCCCTCACCTCATGTTTGACCTGTACCCCAATAACCGGCAGATCATCATGCGGGGATACGAAAAGCTGAAAGCGGAACTGGAAAAAAGGAATATCAAAATGGAGTTGCAGGCCGCGGCGGAATATTTTTTAGATGATCATTTTGACAGCCTGCTGCAGAAAGATGAACCGCTGCTCACGATAAAAGATAACCTGGTGCTGGTGGAGTTTTCATTTGCCAGCGCGCCGCTCGACTACAAAGAGAAGTTATTCAACCTCCAGATGAAGGGTTACAAACCTATACTGGCCCATCCGGAACGATACGTTTATTTTCATCAAAAGCCGGAAAAATATGAGGAATTGAGAAATGCCGGTTGTTTATTCCAGGTAAATATTCTTTCCCTAAGTGGCTATTACGGCAAGACCGTAGCCCAAATAGCAGCGTGGCTTTTTAAACTCAGGTACATTGAGCTTTTAGGTACCGACCTTCATCATCACAGGCACCTTGCGCATTTGCAAAGCCCGGAAGTATATCAAAAAGTAAATGAAATTGCCGCAGCGTTGCCGCTCCTTAATAACCAGTTATGACGGTGACGGGTTACAGGTTTCATGTTGCAGGGTACAGGGTACAGGGTACAGGGTGCAGGGTGCAGGGAACCAAAAATAAATTTGAATTCAGGTGGAAGCTACCAGCATTCAGCGGTCATCCATGAGCAGGGAAGTGCACACAAAGCGTACTTCTGCTTGTCATTTAATAGTTTACCAACTGATAGCCGATGGCTGATAGCTGAAAGCCTGTAGCCAACGATCACAAAAAAAGTCACCCCGTTGCCGGGATGACTTCAATGTATTTGTGCTGTAAAGCAATTAAGCAATTTCTACTTCAGCGCCAGCTTCTTTCAGCTTGGCTGCAACTTCATCGGCTTCAGCTTTGGCAACACCTTCCTTAATAGGTTTGGGAGCGCCGTCAACTAAGTCTTTCGCTTCTTTCAGCCCTAAGCCGGTAAGGTCTTTAACGATCTTTACCACGCCTAATTTGTTAGCTCCTGCAGCTTTCAATATTACGTTGAACGCTGTTTTTTCTTCCGCGGCGGGTGCAGCAGCAGGACCAGCAGCTACGGCCACTGCAGCAGCAGCGGGCTCAATACCATACTCGTCTTTCAGGATCTTTGCTAATTCGTTTACTTCTTTTACTGATAAGTTTACCAACTGATCAGCAAATGCTTTTAAATCTGCCATTGTTATCAAATTTTTTCCGCCTTCATTGCCTGTGCTCCGGCGGAGTTATTAAAAAAACTTGTTGTATATTATCCCCCAGGCCGGGGATAAGTAATTTGAAAATATTGCAATTTGAAAATTTGAAAATGTAATTCGCAATAAAGAAAGTCATTTTCAAATTGCCACATTCATTAATTTACTCTCTTCTTTCCTTGAATTTCAGAAAAATATAGCAACTTGACCTGGGTAGCCCATTAGCACATTGCCATATTTTCAAATTTTCAAATTAATTCGCTCTTTCTTCCAAAGCCTTTATCAGCCCTGCTAATTTGTTACCGGCGTTTAATGCGCTCATCACATTTTTGGCAGGCGACTGTAACAGTCCGATGATTTCACCGATAAGATCATTTTTGCTCTTGAGCGCAGTTAACGTTTGTAACTGGTCGTCGCCCGCAAACACATCACCATCAATAAAAGCCGCTTTAAGCTCAGGCTTTTTACCGTTGTTTGCTTTACGAAATGAGCTGATGATCAATGCCGGCTCTTTGGCGTTTTCTGAAAACAGCAAAGCGGTTACATTATTTAATGAATCATACACCCCCGCAAATCTTTCATTATCTAAAGACTCCAGCGCCTTTTTGATAAGGGTATTCTTTGCTACTTTCATTTCCACCTGCTTGTCGAAGCAGGCGCGGCGCAGGTTAACTACCTGTGCTACTGACAAAGATTCGGTATCGGTAACGTAAAAATTATTGTATTGAGAGAACTTGCCTTTCAGCAATTCAATCACTTCGTTTTTTTCCTGTTTGGTCATACAAAAAGATTTTTGTGCTGTAAAAGCATTAGTTCACAAATGATTTGGTGTCAATAGCAATGCCGGGGCTCATGGTGCTGGCCATGTACGCGCTTTTGAGGTAGGTGCCTTTAGCGGTTGACGGCTTTGCCTTAATGATGGCATTGATGAATTCCTGGCTGTTTTCCACGATCTTTTCGGGAGCAAAACTTACGCGTCCCACGGATGCATGAATAATACCGGCTTTATCCACCTTAAATGCTATTTTACCACCTTTTACTTCATTTACAGCTGCAGCTACATCATTGGTAACGGTTCCTGTTTTGGGGTTAGGCATCAGGTTGCGGGGACCCAATATTTTACCCAGCTTACCAATTTTGGGCATTACAGCGGGAGTAGCCACAATTACATCCACATCAACCCAGCCGCCTTCAATTTTGGTTACAAATTCATCTAGTCCCACATAATCGGCGCCTGCAGCTCTCGCGGCTTCTTCTTTATCGGGTGTACAAAGTACCAGTACTCTTTTTGTTTTACCTGTTCCGTGTGGTAAGGTAACCGTACCCCGGATGGCCTGATCCGCTTTTTTAGGATCAACGCCCAGGCGGAGGTGGATATCAACCGAGCTGTCGAATTTTGTTGTATTCACTTCCTTAACAAGAGCGGAAGCCTCCTTCAGTGAATACGCCTTATTTTTATCTATTTTAGCTTCCGAAGCTTTTCTTTTTTTACTGATTGCCATTTTCTTTCAGTTTTTGGAAAGTGAAGATTTAATTTTCCCATGGGGCTTTACCATCAACAGTAATACCCATGCTGCGTGCCGTGCCGGCAACCAGGCGCATGGCGCTTTCCGTAGTAAAGCAATTCAGGTCGGCCATTTTATCTTTAGCGATCAATTCAACCTGGTCCCAGTTTACTTTACCTACTTTGTTGCGGTTAGGTTCTTTAGAACCTTTTTGCACTTTGGCAGCTTCCAATAACTGAACGGATGCGGGGGGAGTTTTAATGATAAACTCGAAAGACTTGTCGGAATACACCGTAATCAATACGGGGAGCACTTTACCCATTTTATCCTGCGTACGCGCATTGAACTGCTTACAGAATTCCATGATATTGATACCCTTGGAACCCAACGCTGGACCTACAGGTGGCGCAGGATTAGCCTGCCCGCCTTTTACCTGCAGCTTTACATATCCGGTAATTTCTTTTGCCATTTTTTTACATTTTTTGGTGTTAACGTGACGCTTTCGGCGCCACTCCCAAACAAAAAGAACTTTTTGGGGCGGCAAAGATACCGGGAATATATTATTTGGCAAAATTAAATGAGCAGGTTCCTGGCGCCTTGTATTCCTGCACCCTGTGGCCCGCCCCCATTTTCAAACCGGCATACCAGCCTGCCGTTCGCCCGGATGAACGTTTCGGACGGGGATGGCTGGTTCTTACCTTTCCCCTTTTACATCTTTCCATGCCCATAAATGCATACAGGCGTAGCTGCGGTAAGGCGCCCATTTTTGTGATATGCTTAATATCTGCCGCCTGAAATCTTTTTTATCCGTATTGTCCAGCGTATACAAATGCCGCATAGCTGTTTGTATGCCCAGGTCATCGGCCGAAAAAACATCTTCCCGCCCAAGTGCAAACATCAGCAGCATTTCCGCTGTCCACCTGCCCACACCTTTTATTTGTGTAATATAAGCAATCACTTCTTCGTCATCCATTAGGTTCAGCTTGCGGGCGGTTATTCCCTGCTCCATAGCAAATGCGGCTACGTTCAGCACATAGCTGGTTTTGGCAGCCGACAGGCCAATGGAGCGTAAAACTTCAAATGGCGTTTGGCTTATCTGCAGGGTGCTGGGCCTGGCGCCCCCATACAGGTTAAGAAAACGTTTGTAAATAATATCAGCTACTTTAACCGAAAGCTGCTGGCTCATAATAGAAGCGCAGAGGTAAAGATAAATATCCCTCCTTTTCTTTAACTGAAGTGGCTTTTGCCATTGGAGCAGGCTTTTCAGTTGTTTGTCGTTACAAAGATGTGCCACATAATGCATGGGTAAGCCCTTTAAATGATATTCCAGCTTACATTTCCGTCTTTCTCATCTTTTAATATAATGCCCTGCTGTTGCAGCTCGTTGCGTATTTTGTCGGAGGTTGCGAAATCCTTTCTCGCTCTTGCTTCCTTCCTGATCTGTATCAGCAACTGTAACACCCCGTCTAAGTGTTTGTTACTGGTGGCCTTATCATCCTTCAATCCAAAAACATCCGTTAAATAGGTGGTAAACTGCTTTTGCAGCAATTCAAATGTAAACCGGCTGATGCTGTTTAACGGAATTTGCCCGCCCTTAAAAGAATTGATAACGGGAACTAATTCAAACATATTAGCCAGCACTTTTGCCGTATTAAAATCATCGCTCATGGAAATATCAAACTCCGTGATCAGCCCGCGGCAGCGGCTGTCCGTTTCACTGTCTGATGCCGTTTCCTGAAGGCCCGATGCCTGCTGCTGCAAATGTTCAAGATTTTCATATGCTTCCCATAATCTTTTCAATCCTTTTTCAGCGGCCTGCAAAGCTTCATTACTGAAATCGAGCGTACTCCGGTAATGCGTTTGCAGCATAAAAAAGCGTACCGTCATGGGTGAATAGGCTTTCTCGAGCAATGGATGATCGCCTGTGAATAATTGTTCCGGTAAAAAGCCATTGCCCGCGCTTTTACTCATGCGCGCACCATTAACGGTGAGCATATTGGTATGTATCCAGTAATGAGCAGGACTTACATTATAGCAGGCCTGCGATTGTGCAATTTCGTTGGTATGATGCGTTGCCGCCAGGTCCATTCCGCCGCCATGAATATCAAATTGTTTTCCCAGATATTTTTCACTCATTGCCGAACATTCTATATGCCAGCCAGGGAAGCCCATGCCCCAGGGAGAGGGCCATTGCATTAAATGTTCCGGTTTTGCTTTTATCCATAATGCAAAATCCAGCCGTCCCTTCTTTTCATCCTGCCCGCTGAGGTCGCGGGTACCTTCCAGCAAATCTTCCAGCTTCCTGTTGGTAAGAATGCCATAGGGTTTTTCCTTGTCGTATTTCTCCACGTCGAAGTAAACGGTACCATCTACCTCATAAGCATAGCCGTTTTTGAGGATATGCTTTACCATTTCAATTTGTTCTGAAATATGACCGGTTGCCGTAGGCTCAATGGTAGGAGGAAGGTTGTTGAACAGTTCCATCACCTTATGAAAGCCCAGGGTATATTTCTGAACAATTTCCATAGGTTCCAGCTTTTCCAGCCGGGCTTTTTTTGAGAATTTGTCATCACCTTCATCCCTGTCGCCCTCCAGGTGTCCTGCATCGGTTATATTGCGTACATACCTTACTTTATACCCGAGGTATTTTAAATAACGGTATATGATATCAAAGGAAATAAAAGTACGGCAGTTGCCTAAGTGCACATCGCTGTAAACCGTAGGGCCGCATACATACATACCCACGTGGCCCGGCGTAATGGGCGTAAACACTTCTTTTTGCCTGCTCAATGAATTATAAACCTTCAGTTCTGCCATACCGCTGTTTAATGTTGTATATGTTTATTGCAAATATAAACGGAATAAATATTCCGGTTGATAAACCCCGTGTTAAACACGGCCGCAAGCAGCTATTTGGCGTTCAGTTGAATATCTGCAACCACGGGTATATGGTCCGACAATATTACAGGCACCCGGGTACACTGCTTAATGGTAAAACGGGGATCGGTAAAAATATAGTCTATCCGGAGGGTAGGAAGGCGGCGCATAAAATTGGATGAAAAGTTGTAGAAGGTTTGTCCAAAACCAAATCCTCCGGCAATAAAAGCGTCTCTTTTATTATTTTTTACAGAAAAGTAAGCATAGGAATTGGGCACATCGTTTAAGTCGCCACAAAAAATCTCAGGATATGCGCTTTCATCTAATTGCCTCCGTATAATATCGGTTTGCACTCCCCGCTTCTTAAAAGCAACGCGCATTTTCCGGACAATGTTTTTTGAGGCGTCAATTCTTTCATTGGGGTCGTTCCTGATCTTTGAAAGATCGCTATAATCCTCCGGCATAAACCGGTAGGATTGCAAATGAGCGGTAAAAACGCTTATGGTATCGGCATTATATATAATGTCCGCCTTTAGCAGGCTTTCCACCTTATCTTCCCCGTTCTGGGGCATATTTGTTCTTGCAGAATATACAATAGGGTATTTTGAAAAAATAGCTGTACCGCTGTAATTGTCTCTATATCTTTCAAAATCTCCCGGGAAATAATAATACCGGTATCCCATCTCCCTAAGATAAGTGAGATTATTAAACCATTTAACGCTTTCTATGCCATAAAACTCCTGAATGGCAATAATATCCGGGTCGTAATCGCGTATAACACCAAATATACTTTCACGGTGGGCAATCCGCGTTTTTCTATTTTTAATATCCTCCGGAGGAAAAAAACTTTTGATATTCCAGGTCATGATCCGCAAAGTGCCTGCTGCCTTTTTTTCTTTATCAAAGGAACTAAAAGGATGGAATGCGAAAACCGATGCAATATTCTTCCACCCTAACAGTAAGGCAATAATGGCGAGCCAGCTCCAGCGCGACCGGGCAAAAATCCATACCGCTAAAAAAACAAGCAATATAATAAGGAGATAGGGGAAAGCCAGTCCCAGGAATCCAAAAAACCACCAGGTAGCAGGATTCAAAAAAGGCGAGAGGCAGGCGGTTAAGAAAACAACAACAACAACCAGATAAACAATAAGTAAAAAACGCCTGATGAATGTGCGGACCATGCAGTAAAGTTAATTATAGATCTTCTTCGCCTGCCCGGTGTAAAATATCTTTTTCGTCATGCGAAAGGCTATGATAGCCGGTTCTGTTGATCTTGTCTAAAATTTCATCAATGCGTTCCTGGTTTAAGTTGGGTTTCTTTTTATATGGTGGCTTGCCATGGGTATCATAAAAAATACGGCGGCGGGCCGAATCCGGATCAGGCGCTTTATCCGGGTTAAATAAATCAAAAAACCAGTCGTATAGCCTATTCATCCAGCTTCCGGGGTCATAGCCTTTATTTAAACGCTTCACAAATAAAAAGCCAGTTGCCGCTCCTGCCAACTCTCCGCCGTAAGCAGCCGGGTTATTAAAAGAAGTTCCCGCAAAACTGATTGCCGCGTAAATCACCGTTAATACCCATAATGGAATACCTCCATTGAGCATGGGAAAGAAGCGATACCCGGGAGCGGCCACTGTAGCTGCTACGGCAATGGCCATAACACAGGCATTGGCGCCCGACAAGGTCATTGCGGAAGCATGAGGAGCCAGCGAAGGAAGGAAATTACTGCACAAAATATATACTATGGCTCCTGCCAGCCCGCCGTAAATATACAGGGGTGCTAACCTTCTGCTACCCAATAAACTCTGAATAATGAACCCGAAAGCCCATAACCAAAGCATATTGGCAATAAGGCTCCATATATCAATATGGGAAAACATGAAAGTAAGTAATGTCCACGGGCGGGTAAGCAATTTGCCCGCGCCGGCAGGCAATACAAACCAGGCTGCTATATCATTCTGAAACCGGGTAAGATCAATATCCGAAAGCTGGTAAACCGACCGGATAAGGAAAAGAATAGCGGTAACCAGTATATTAATGATAATGATCCGTACCAGCGCGTCGTTATCGGCGCCAAAAAAAACCTTCCTCGTTTTTGTTTGCTCAAGCACCCCCATACTTAAAAATTTACACTTCAGCTTAACACGGCAAAATTACTAATAAAATCTGCTGCGCTTTGTTTTATTCCAGTATAATACCAGCAAAAAGCCTACCAGAGCGCCGCCCAAATGTGCCCAGTGAGCTACATTATCGCCGGCCGAATTACGTACGCCCATAAAGAACTCCATGGCGGCATACATCAATACAAACCATTTGGCCTTGATAGGTATAAAAAAATACAGGTAAATAAGGCTGTTGGGGAAAAGATATCCAAAAGCGGCAAGACAACCGAAAACGGCGCCCGAAGCCCCTACCGTTGGAGTATTTACTTTGAAATTGGGGGAATATAAAAGTTCCTCCTGCTGAAGCGCGGGTAAAGAATGAAAAAGTTGCATGATGGGAACATTCTCATAGTATAAAACACCCAAATGCAATATCCCCGCCCCCAATCCGCATGCAATATAAAAAATGAGAAATCTTTTAGCGCCCCAGTAATTTTCCAAAACATTGCCAAACATCCATAAAGCAAACATATTAAAGAAAATATGTCCCAGGCTTCCATGCATGAAAAGGTGGGTGACCAGCTGGTGAGGGCGAAAGTATACAGAATGCACATCATGCAGGGCAAAAAGGTTTTCCAATGAGCCCATTCCGGTTTGCTCAAAAGTTACCTGTGCTAAAAATACCAACCCATTGATGATCAGTAAATTTTTCACAACTACCGGCAATACCTGGAATCCACCCGGGCGAAATTCTGTCATAATGATTCAATTGATTAGGTGCGAAAATAAACTAAGCGGGATAATAAACCGCAATGTGGTTTTTTTATCGCCGCCACAATAACATTATTTTAGTTTTAGCTGTACCACATTTTCAATATGGTGGGTGTGCGGAAACATATCTACGGGCTGCACTTTCGTTACCTCGTATTTTTCATTAAGCAATTGCAGATCCCTGGCCTGCGTGGCGCTGTTGCAACTTACGTATACTACCAGGGGGGCCTCCATTTCTAATATTTTCCGTACTAATTTTTCATGCATGCCGGCCCGCGGGGGGTCGGTAATAATTACATCAGGTTTACCCTGCTGCGCAATGAAAGTATCATTGCATACATCAATCACATCGCCTGCAAAAAAAACGGCATGATCAATGCCATTTAATAAGGCATTTTCCTTAGCATCAGTTATGGCTTCGGGTATCAGTTCCACCCCTATTACTTTTTTTGCCAGCCTGCTTACAAAAATACCAATGCTGCCCGTGCCGCAATACAGGTCGTATACGGTTTGGTTACCGGTTAGTTCAGCAAAATTGCGGGTTACCTGGTACAACTTTTCGCCCTGCCTGCTGTTGGTTTGAAAAAAAGACTTTGGGCTTATTTTGAACTGAAGATCTTCCAAACGTTCCGTAATATATCCCTTGCCGTAATATATTTGGGGCGCCAGGTCGTATATGCTATCGTTTTTCTTTGAATTGATGGTATACAGCAATGTAGTTATGGAAGGCGCCTGCTCCAAAAGATGGTTCAGCAGCTTTTTCCGCTCCGCTTTTTCGTCGTAGGCCAAACAAATATTTACCATTACTTCGCCTGTTGTGCATACGCGGATAATAAGGTTACGCAGCCATCCGGTATGTTGCCGGATATCATAAAACGGGTAGCCCTGCTGCATGGAAAAATCACGCACGGTGTTTTTGATAAGGTTGGCGGGTTCTTCCATCAGGTGGCAGGTAGTAATATCAATAACCTTATCAAAAATACGTGGTACATGGAAGCCAAGCGCCGGGTCTTCTTTTCTTTCGCTGCGGGGTTGTAATGGTAAGGGATCCTTTTGTATTTCATCCCATGTTTTATACCTGTGATTGCTAAACGTGAATTCTAATTTATTACGGTACCGTACCGTTCTGTCGCAGCCCAGGATAGGCATTAGCGGGGGTAAGCTAATATGCCCCAGCCTGCGCAGGTTTTGCTCCACTTCATTTTGCTTATATTCCAATTGCTTTTCATAAGGCAGCATCTGCCATTTGCAACCACCGCAAACCCCAAAATGACTGCAAAATGGTTGGGTTCTGCTGGCAGACAATGTATGTATACGAATAGCTTTCCCTTCCGCCCAGTCCTTTTTATTCTTTCCCAGTAATACATCCACCACATCGCCGGGAACTGCTCCCTCAATAAAAATAACTTTCCCGTTAACCCTGCTCAGGGATTTACCTTCCGCCGCATAATCCTCCACCAGCACCTGCTCCAGCACCTGGTTTTTAACTTTTTTTCTGCTCATAAACAGCAAAAGTAAGCGTTGTGTGTCATGCTGCGTCTAAACCTACAGCCAATCCTTCTCTTCAAGTTCGAATATCCCGTCTGCTTTACAATTAAGTATTGTGGCAATTTTAAAGGCTAACGTGGCAGAAGGAACAAACCTTCCTGCTTCAATTGCAATGATGGTTTGCCGGGCAACTTTCACTTTTTCAGCCAATTCTGCCTGTGTCATATTTTGCCTTGCCCGCTCAACTTTTATAAGATTCTTCATTCCGCGTCATTTAACGTTGCCTTGTGCTTTAAGTAATGAAAGCTTATTATGGCGATAATGAGCGTTAGAGCCAAAAACTGATAAGCTGAAACAGAAAGGATTATATCATGCCCCCGTTTAAAACGCCAATTCAGGAAAAGGTAATTATAGAGCTCAGTAATAGAAAACGCTACAATAATAGCCCATGTTAATGCTTTAAATTTGAGCCCATGTATCATTTCGTCATCTGTTCTTTCTTTGGAAAAAAAGATAAAGACAAGTCCCCAGCTAAGTCCGATGGCTAATTCATTTATATCGAAAATTCCCTTTTTATGATACTGCCGGAAAAAGCTGATCACTCCTGCAATAATGATCAATATCCCTAAAATTTTTGTCCAATAGGAGTAAGGAAAAGGATTGTGCTTCATAAAAGTAACTTTTACATTACCAAATGTAATGTATAGCTTACATTTTCACAAAATTTATTTTACCTCTTAAATAAAGGTGAACATTTTATGCAAATAAGATAATGGTGGTGGTTTGGACAGGATTTTAATGTATTTTGCTTTGGTTGTTAACCGGTTATGCTTTACAGGAAGGATAAAAAAATGCTGAGAAAGTAAAAGGAAGTGTGCATTCGTTTAAACGGGAGATTGCCAACGGATCGGCGAAAAATTAATAGTTAAAGAAAAATTAATTTTCAAAGAAAAAATACTGTAGATTTGGTGCTGAAATAAAAAAAAGGTCTTCTGTAGAAACAGATGACCTCTAACGATTGCTTGCCATATGAAAATTCTTAATAAGTCTTGTTCTGTAAATGATTGCAGTTTGCTGCTTTCATTTGGATGCCTCTAACACTTGCCGGATTCTTGCTTCACGATTGCTTGCTTTTTCTTCTTTTCTCACTTGCTGATGTAAAAGTAACACACGAATTATTGCCCTGCAAAACAAGTTGTTCGTAATTTTATCATGCCAAAAAGGGGTATGGTAATGCAAAACCCTTTGTGGAACTGCATTTCAGGAAATTTTTATTATGATGCCCAACAGTTTTACAGATGCTTTATTTCAATTGGTTCGATCACTCGAAAAGTCTGAAAAAAGACATTTCAAGCTATATATAAAAAGAAGCTCGGGTAAAGAAGACCTGAAGATCATTCAACTGTTTGACGCTTTGGAGAAGCTGAACGAGTACGATGAAAAGCAGTTGCTCGCTAAGCTGAAAGGCGTTACCAAACCGCAGTTGGCTAATTTAAAAACACACTTATATAAACAGCTTTTATCGAGCCTGCGCCTGCTTAAAACCACCGAAAATACTGATCTTCAACTGAGTGAACACCTCGACCATGCCCGTTTGCTCTATAACAAGGGCTTAAAAATACAAAGTCTCAGAATATTGGAAAAGGCCAAGGAACTGGCCAAAACCAACCAGAAATTCAATTTCCTGGCACAGGTTATTTCGCTGGAAAAGAAAATAGAGACGCTGCATATTACCCGCAGCACGCTTGAGAAAACGGAAGACCTTACCCACGAAGCACTTGAGATCAGCGCGCATATTGACAGGGTAACCCGTTTGTCGAACCTGGCATTACTACTATACCGCTGGTATGTTAAGTTTGGACATGCCCGTAATGTGGAAGATGAAAAGGATATCAAAGCGTTTTTTAAAAGTAATATCCCACCTGCCATTCATACGATTAACGGCTTTTATGAAAATCTTTACCTGTACCAGAGCTATTGCTGGTATGCCTTTATACGGCAGGACTTTTTAATGTATTACCGGTACAGCGAAAAATGGATGGACTTATTTGAAGCGCATCCCGCCATGATCGCTGTGGAAATGGGACACTTCATAAAAGGCATGCACAATTTGCTGAACGCTCATTTTGACCTGCGCAATTACAGGAAGTTCCAGGGCACGTTGCGCCGGTTTGAAACATTTGCCAAAACACCGGTTGCCAGGCATCACGACAATTTCCGCATTCATACTTCTATCTACATTAATGTTGCCCGGGTGAACTGGCACCTTATGACAGGTACTTTTAAAGAAGGACTGGCATTGATCCCTGAAATAGAGGCTAACCTTAAAGAGTATGCGCTTTATGTAGACCGGCACCGCATACTGGTGTTTAACTACAAAATTGCCACCCTGTATTTTGGGGCGGAACAATATGAAAAAGCGATTGATTACCTGCAAAAGATCATTAATGGCCCGCTTGACCTGCGCAATGACCTTCAATGCTATGCCCGGCTGATGCACCTGATGGCGCACTATGAACTGGGTAATGATGAGATCATTGAATCGCTTATAAAATCGGTTTACCGATTTATGGCCAAGATGAAAAACCTTACCGTTGTGGAAGAGGAAATGTTCCGCTTCCTGCGCAGTTCTTTCCATGTTTCACCACGCCGGTTAAAACCCGAACTGGAAAAATTCCTGTATAAAATCAAGCACCTCGAAAAAAATCGTTTTGAAACCCGGGCTTTTGCTTATCTCGATGTTATTTCCTGGGTGGAAAGCAAAGTATATGGCAAACCGCTTGCCGCCATCATTCATGAAAAACATTTGAAAAGCCACCGCAGCGCGGTTAAAACGCATAAAACCGCACCCGCTATCCCGCTCCACACGGTGTAGAGGAACGGGGCTTAAAGGCAATACCGGGCAGCTATTGAATAAAAGTGAACAAAGCTGTAATTAACGGATTGGTGAAAGGTGAGGGAAGAAAGATTCAGCCTGTCGTTAGTAGCTACTCACCCCACTCTTACCCGATCGCCGATACCTGCAAATCTCAAATTATTAACTCCGGGAAGATAAACAGATGAAATAACCTAAATTTGCCATCCTTTTCATTTTTATTCAAACTACAATGGCAAATCAATTATTCGATTTTGGATTGATTGGGTTAGGCGTTATGGGACGCAACCTGTTATTAAATATGGCTGATCACGGCTTTGCGGTAATAGGATACAACAGGAGCCCGCAAAAGGTTACGGAATTAGAGAGCGAAATTGTTCCGGGTACTACCGTAAAGGGTACCTCCGATCTTAAAGTAATGGTAGAGGCGCTTAAATCGCCCCGGAGGATAACGCTGCTGGTACAGGCCGGCAAACCGGTAGACGATGTGCTTAATGAGCTGATCCCCCTGCTCGATAAAGGCGATATTGTAATTGATGGCGGCAACTCGCATTATACCGATACCCTGCGCCGCGTACAGTATATGCAGGAAAAAGGGTTTCATTTTATGGGAATGGGTGTTTCGGGAGGTGAAGAAGGGGCGAGAAGAGGGCCCAGCATTATGCCCGGTGGCGACCCGGAAGCCTACGAGCATGTAAAACCTATGCTGGAAGCTGTTTCGGCCAAGGTGAACGGTGAGCCCTGCGTGGCGCACCTGGGCAAAGGCGCCGCAGGCCATTATGTAAAAATGGTGCACAACGGCATTGAATACGGTATTATGCAGCTCATAAGCGAAGTATATGATGTGCTGCACCGTGGCTATGGGTTGAGCAATGATGAGCTGCATGAAGTATTTAAGCAATGGAACGATGGCGAACTCCAGTCTTTCCTGGTAGAAATAACGCGTGACATATTTTTGAAGAATGACAATAAAACCGGTAAGCGCCTGGTAGATGTGGTTTTGGATAAGGCAGGTTCCAAAGGAACAGGTAAATGGACTTCGCAGGACGCAATGGACCTGGGCATAGCCATTCCTACCATTGACATTGCCGTGAGTATGCGTAATCTTTCTGCGCTCAAACACGAAAGGGTAACCGCCGCTGCCGTATATCCTTCCGGCATTAAAATAACGGGGGTATCTAAAGAAGACATTATTCAGCAGGCAAGGGAAGCGCTGTTTTTTGGAACCATGATCAGCTATGCCCAGGGGCTGGCGCTGTTATTTGTGGCGTCTAAAGAATATGATATGGAAATCCCGCTTCCGGAGGTAGTAAAAATATGGAGGGGTGGTTGTATCATCCGCTCTACTTTGCTGGAAGTATTTTACCGGGCTTATGCGGGTAATCCGGAACTTTCTAATATTTTATTAGATAGTCATATTTCGGCCTTGCTGAAAAGCAGAACAGACAATACCCGTAAGTTTATTGGTATGGCTGTGCAGGCTGGTGTTCCTGTTTCCGCGCTGGCGGTATCCTTAGGTTACTTTGATGCCTACCGCAGTGCTGTAATGCCTACCAACCTGATACAGGCTCAGCGCGATTTTTTTGGCGCTCATACCTATCAGCGTATTGACGAAGAAGGGATATTTCATTCTAACTGGCAATAGTGCACCGGTGTTTAAAAAGATAAAGAAGCGCAATCCCTGCTTCCGGGCTCAGGTGTTTTTTATTTATTGTTAAGCTGTTATTCATATTACAATTACATGCAATCAACTATTTCAGGTACGCAAAACCATAAGCGTCCGCCTTCTTCGCTGATCTTTATTTTTGGAGGAAGCGGCGACCTCAACCTCCGTAAGCTTACCCCGGCATTATATAACCTGTTCCTGGATGAATGGATGCCCGAAAAATTTGGCATCGTGGGTATTGGAAGAAGTGAATACAGCGATGAAAAATACCGGACACATTTGCTGGAAGGCATTAAAAAATTCTCCCGCCGCAAAGGGGAGGAAAACGGCGACTGGCAAAGTTTTGCGCAGCATATCAGCTACCTGCAAATGGATGCCGAAGACGAAGCGGCATACGCTAAAATATCCGATATCGTTAAAGAAAGAGAAGCGGCTTTCGGCGAACATCCGAATGTTATTTTTTACCTGGCCGTAGCGCCCCAGCTGGTACCCGACATTACCGCCAAACTGGGTCCATTGAATATTTGCGCCGATACCAAATGTACCCGTATTGTTATTGAAAAGCCTTTTGGTCACAACCTGCAAAGCGCGAGGGAACTGAACCATTTGCTGAGCACCATGTTTGATGAAGACCAGATATTCCGTATTGATCATTACCTGGGTAAGGAAACGGTACAGAATATTTTGGCCCTGCGTTTTGCCAACGCCCTGTTTGAACCAATATGGAACCGCAACTATATTGAAAATGTGCAGATCACTGCTGCCGAAACCGTGGGAGCCGAAACCAGGGGCGCCTACTATGAAAAATCGGGCGCCCTGCGCGATATGGTGCAAAACCACATGCTGCAACTGATGTGCATGATAGCGATGGAAGCGCCGGTTTCCTTTGATGCCAATGAGATCCGTAATAAAAAAGTGGATGTGCTGAATGCCATTCGTAAAATAGATCATGCCAGTGTGCAGGATTATGCGGCAAGAGGCCAATATGGCGAAGGATGGATGAAGGGTGAGAAGGTGGCAGGCTACCGGCAGGAGAAAAATGTAGCTCCGCAGTCGGGTGTGGAAACCTTTGCCGCCTTAAAATTTTATATTGATAACTGGCGCTGGCAGGATGTTCCTTTTTATGTTCGTACGGGCAAGCGCATGCATAACAAAAGCACTATTATAACCCTGCAGTTCCGCCCGGCACCCAATTTTGCTTTTCCGCCTGAAGCTGCAAATACGTGGCGGCCGAACAGGCTCACTATTAGCATACAACCCGAAATGGATATCCGTATCCGCTTCCAGGCCAAACGGCCGGGACAGAATATGACCCTGAGCCCTGTGGATATGATCTTCAACTACGATGAAGCTTATGACGAGCACGAACCCGAGGCTTATGAAACGCTTTTATTAGATGTAATGGAAGGCAATGCCACTTTATTTATGCGGGTAGACCAGGTGGAAGCCGCATGGAAGATCATTATGCCGATATTAGAAACATGGGAGGCCCGCCCGCCGGTTGATTTCCCTAATTACGCCCCCGATTCCTGGGGACCGGAAGATGCGGAAGCGCTGATTGCCAGGGACGGGTTTAACTGGGTAACGCTGCCACCGCTGCATGAGGAGTAACAGAAACCCGAAACTCTAAATCCGAAACACCTCACTAAAAAGAACGACATGCGTGTTTTACTGCTGTTATTGCTGGTAACTGTTGCTAAATGGGCATTCCCGCAAACGGGAAAGCAAAAGCCCATGAACATCATTTTTATACTGGCAGATGACCATCGCTACGATGCCATGGGGTTTATGAACAGAATGCCGGGGCTGCAAACGCCGGGTATGGATCGCATGGCCAGGGAAGGCATGCATATAAAGAATGCATTTGTTTCTACGGCCTTATGTTCTCCCAGCAGGGCATCTATATTAACCGGCCAGTATGCGCATACCCATACCGTTGTAGACAACAATTCCCCATTGCCTGCCAATCTCAGATTTTTTCCGCAGTACCTGCAGCAGAAAGGCTATCAAACGGCGTTCCTGGGGAAATGGCACATAGGAGCTACCAACAGTGATAATCCCCAGCCGGGTTTCGATTACTGGATCAGTTTCCGCGACCAGGGCGTATATTATAATCCTGTATTTAATATTAACGGTAAAGCGGTAAAGTTTACCGACAGCGCCTACACTACCGACCTGCTAACGGATTATGCCATTAGCTGGTTAGATAAGACCAGTAAAAGCAAGCCCTTTTTTCTATACCTGTCGCACAAAGGCGTGCACGCCGAATTTTATCCCGCTAAAAGACATAAGAATAAGTATGCCGGTATCCCGGTAGTTTGCCCGCCTTCCATGTACCTGACGGTAACGGATAGCAGCAAAGTTTTCGGAACCGTTACCGCTCCTCAAACGAAAGTAAATTACCGCGATATCCCGCAATGGGTGCGTAACCAGCGGTATAGCTGGCACGGCGTGGATTATATGTACCATGGTACCATTGTATTTGATGATTTCTACAGGCGCTACCTCGAAACCCTGCAGGCTGTGGATGATAGTATTGAGAAAGTATTGGAATGGGTAAAGGAGAACGGACAGGAACAAAACACCATGGTGGTGTATATGGGTGATAACGGCTTTTCATTTGGCGAGCATGGCTTAATAGATAAAAGACATGCGTATGAAGAGTCTATGCGGGTTCCCATGCTGGTATGGGCGCCCGGCATGGTAAAACCTTCATCGGTACTGGAGCAGGTGATCATGAACGTAGATATCGCGCCCACGTTCCTGCAACTGGCAGGTGTGGATAAGCCATCGCAGATGCAGGGCTATTCTTTTGCAGGTTTACTGAAAGAACAAACAACAGCCTGGCAGCGCAACAAAGTGTTTTATGAGTATTACTGGGAACAGGCTTTCCCCCAAACACCTACCACTTTTGCTGTAAGAACAGACCAGTACAAATACATTTACTATAATGGCGTGTGGGATATTAATGAACTGTATGATTTGAAAAATGATCCTTATGAAATGAACAACCTGATCCGCGATACGGCATACCGGAAAACCGGTTTGTTGCTCAAAACCGAATTGTTTGACTGGTTGGATAAAACCGGCGGGTTGCAGATACCGCTAAAAAAAGCCGCCCCAATAAAAGGCGACAATTTATACCGGGGAACGTATTGAGGAAAGTTTATGGTTTATGTGTTTACAGTTTGTAGTCGCCTATTTTTACCTCGGCATGCATAATGGTAACGCCATCATCTCTCAAATGTTCATCTGTTTATACATTTAGTAAAAGTATAAAATCCTCCGTATTTTTAACTCATGCAAAATATTGAAAACCTGATCTTCGACCTGGGCGGCGTTATACTTACTTTGGATATGCCCCGCGCTGAACAGCATTTTACAGCTTTGGGTGTGAAAGATTACAATACGCTTTTCCGCAGCGGTAACGTTTCTTCTTTTTTTAAGGATTATGAAGTGGGCGGTATATCGGATGCGGAATTCCTGGAGGCGCTGAGAAATTTGGCCGCACTGCCTTTAACGGATGAAGAACTGGTAGCGGCGTGGAACGCCATGCTGGGTCATTTTCCGGAAGAACGGATTGCCTTATTAAGCAAATTAAAAAATAAGTACCGGTCATTTCTCTTCAGCAATACCAATGCCCTGCATTTAATTACTTTCAGAAAAATGTATACCGATGCATTTAACGGAAATGTTTTCGACGATCACTTTGAAAAAGCCTATTACTCCCACCTGCTCCGTATGCGCAAGCCCGATAAGGAATCGTATGAACATATCATCAGGGAAAATAATCTTGATCCTTCAAAAACGGTTTTTATAGACGACTCCATTTTAAATATTGAAGGCGCGGAGGCTGCCGGTTTAAAAGGAATACATATCAAACCGGGTACGTCCATTCTTGATATTGATTTATAATTTTTTACAACAGGCTGTCTTTAACCGCCCCGTTTCGTGTCTTCACGAAACGGAAGTTGGAAGCTGGTTTGTGGGACACAAACCAGGGCGTTTTTACACCAGACTGTCTTCAATATACTTAAAAGCAATACGCGGGGAGAGCTTTTTCCATAATACCTGGTAAATGTTTTCGGCGATGGGCATATCGGCGCCTATTTCTTTATTGATCTCGTGAATGCTGCGCGCTGCGTTATATCCTTCAGCCACCATCTTCATGTCGGTTTGGGCGGAAACAACGGAATATCCCTTGCCGACCAATGCTCCAAAATTACGGTTACGGCTGAAGAGGGAATAGCAGGTTACCAGCAGATCGCCGAGGTATACGGAAGCGGCGTAGTTGGGCGACTTTTTTGCATGAAGGGCACTGGCCGCAGTATGTACACCTACTTTTATATTCCGTATACCCGCTTTACGTAAAAAACCGGCCATTTCATCGGCGCTGTTGGCGATAAGCACGCTTAAAAAATTATCCCCATATCCAATACCGTGCGCCATGCCTGCTGCCACCGCATATATATTTTTAAGTATGGCGGCATATTGCACGCCATATATATCATGATTGATAATGGTATTGATATAGGGTGTGGCAAAATAGCCGGCAATGGCTTTTGTGGCCGCCTGTTTTGTTCCGGAAAAAGTAAGATAGGATAATCGTTCTGCTGCTACTTCTTCGGCATGACATGGCCCCATAATGGTAAAATAATTGTCAATGCCGAGATTGAACCTTTTTTTCAGGTAGTCATTCAGCAGCATATTCTGTTGCGGTAAAATACCTTTAACAGCGGAAATGATTTTTTTTCCTGCCAGCTCTTTTGCCGTAATGCCGGCAAACTGCTGTATTACATAAGCAGAGGGTGTAACAATAACAATATGATCCGATGCGGCAAAAACCTGCCGGGCATTGGTAAAGAGGGAGAGTAAGCCCGCATCGAAAGATACGGATTGCAGGTAGTTGGGGTTGTGCAGCCTTTTCACAAGATGTTTTGCTACAGCCTCATTGCGCACACACCAGTTAATGTGCGCTCCGTTGTCTGTAAGCATTTTTGCCAATGCTGTTCCCCAGCTTCCGCTGCCGATAATACCAAACTGCATAAAAAAAGTTTGAGCCTCAAAAGTAGGCCTCAAACCTTTAATTCTTTATTTCAAATAATTGCTCTTTGGGAACCACCTTTACTTTTGTTTTGTTTTTGAGTGTTTTGCTTACAATAGTATAGGGGCCGGTAATAACTTCGTCTCCTTCATTCAGCCCCTCTGTTATTTCAATATTGTTAATATCCTGTATGCCTGTTTTTACCGTTACTAATTTTACCGTATTATCTTTTTGCAATACAAACACTACTTCCAGCAGATCGTCTGATGCGGTGGCGGAAGGATTTTCGTTGGTGGTGTTATCATTCCCGGCAGCAGGCTGCTCTGTTTTTTTAACATCTTTCACTTTAGCACCTTCACTTGCCGTATCTTTTTTATCGCGGGTGGTTACTGCGTTAATGGGAACGGAAAGTACATTCCTGTTGGTATTGGTTTGTATATCGGCGCTGGCGCTCATGCCCGGGCGAAAAGGAAATTTTTTGGGTTTTGCAGGATCAAAAAGATCGGCATAAGAATCGCGGAGAATGCGGATCTTCACTTCATAATTGGTAACATCGGTGCTGGAGGTTGATGAAGCGGCTGTTTGCAGCGCTGCCCCCTTCTGGCTGCTGGCAATTTGGGTAACAACCCCTTTAAACTTACGGTTGTTGTATGCATCTACTTCAATGATGGCGGTGTCACCAAGGTCAATTTTCTGCACATCATTTTCGCCTACCTCCACTCTTATTTCATACACGCTGATGTCTGCTATACGCATCATTTCCGTTCCGGCCATCATGGAGTTCCCTACTACTCTTTCGCCTTTCTTTACACTTAGTAAGGACACCACGCCTGTCATGGGTGATATCAATTCTGTTCTGCTCAGGTCTTTATTGGCTTTTTGCAGGTTGGCAGCAGCGCTCTGAACCTGCGCCTGGTTGCTGCGAACGCTTTGCAGGGCTGCATCATAATTAGCCTGTGCTGTTTTTAACGTATTATCAGCCTGTTCAAACTCCGCTCTTGAAATTACTTTATCATCCAATAGCTGCTTTTGCCTGTTGAAAGTAAGCTTGGCCAGTTCCAGCGAAGACTTTAATGCTTCCAGCTGCGCCTGTGCATTGGATACCAGCGACTGCTGACCGGCAACCTGCGCCGCAGCCTGGTCGCGCTGGGTAGCATAAATATCAGCGTATATACGTGCCAGCACCTGCCCCTTTCTTACACTGTCGCCTTCTTCCACGTTAAGCTCTGTTATTTCGCCCGAAACGTCGGGACTAATTTTTACTTCTATTTCGGGATACACCTTGCCGCTTGCCGTTACAATTTCCGTAATGTCTCTGGGTATTACTTTTTCCGAAGACACTTTTATACCTTCTTCCTTGCCTATTACGCCGTTCTTTTTCAACACTACCAGTAATATAACCAAAGCCACAAGGCTAATAATGATCCACAGCAGTTTTTTATTCATGTGTTGTTGTTTAGAAGTTATAATCTGATGCCCTGTCCTTTATAAAACTCAAGCACTTTCATCTTAAATACATAATCGTATTGGGCAATAAGCGTATTGATCCTGGCATTGTATAAATTGCTTTGATTGGTAAGCCATTCAATGGTTTGCATGGCCCCGATATCATATCTTTTGGAAGCGAGGTCAAAAGAACGTTCCGCGGTTGCCACTTCTTTTTGCCGGGCATTGAAAGTATGGAAGGAGCCCAGGGCCTGGTTAAATGCGGTGTATACGTCCTGCTTTAACTGTAACGTATCCTGCTCAATAACCAGTTCTTTACTTTTAATATCCCATTTTGCCCTTTCTATATTCGCACGTGCCGACCAGCCATTAAAAATAGGAATGCTTAGTCCTATACCAATACCCTGTCCGAAGTTATTTTTCAACAATGTGCCATATCCATTCCATAATTGACTAAAGCTTTTTTGGAATGGGTACTCCTGGTATTGTTTAGTATATACATAGTTCCTGCCTGTTCCGCTTAGTGTAAAAACCTCAGCGTTCGGTATATTGTTAGGCAAATAACCTAAATCCTTTATCTCTGCTCCTTTAAGAAAAGTATTATAGTTTGAGTTCAATTGTCCAAATAGTGAAATCGTTGGATATTGTCTCCCCCTCGCGGCTTCATAGTTTTTTTGAGCTGCCTGAAGGCGCAGGTTATTGACCCTGATCTGTGGTTGCGACCGGATCGCCAGGTCATATATGGTTGCAGGAGAAATTTCAAGAATATTATCCACGGGTATTTGTTCCACCGGGGGAACATCCAGCTCAAATACAGCGTCTGCGGGAAGATTGATGAGAGCTTTCAGGGTAAGTTTGTCTACTTCTATCTGGGTTTGTGCAGTAATAAGGTTGGCGCTGTCCCTGGCTACCTGGGCTTCTAATTCTGCCGCATTCAGTTCCGGCAACGCTCCGGCGTCTACCTGTTTGCGCGTATTCTGATATTGCGCCTGGCTTTGCTTTAATTGTATACCCGTTACCTCGGCCTGCTCCATATCTAATAGAACCAGCAGGTATTGCCGCGCCACATTCAGCGCGATGTCATTCTTTGCTTTATCTACCGCCGCCGCATCGGCCTGGTAATTATAATCATTTGATTTTATCGTATTCTTTTGGCTATTCCAGTTAAATAAATTCACCTCTGTATTCAAACCTAATCGCTGATACATTGAATTATTATCTGTGTATGTGTTCGTTGTATAATCGAGCGATCGCCCAAATGAAAAACCGTGATTACCCGAAAAGTTGAGTGAAGGTATTTGCTGGAGCCTGCTTTGCTTCAGCGTAATAGCGGAAAGTCTTGCCTGTATATCGGCCTGTCTTACAGAAACATTGTTGGTAAGCGCATATTCCACACAACGCCGCAGATCCCATTTTACATTTGTTTGTGCATTGGCAATTGGGTTAGCCATTAAGGTTGCAAATACAACCAGACAGCATAATAGTTTTCTCATGAAACAAATTTATAATATCCGCAACAGGCTACCGGCACTTTTTAGAAGAGAACAGCTTCCCGTTTATCTTACAAATATTCAACTAAAAAAACATTTGGCAAAACCCTTCATGTATTATTTAGCGCCTGCTCTAAATCTTCAATGATGTAAGCGGGCTCCTCCTGTCCTACATATAACCGCAGCATACGTTGCGACTTTTGGGCAACGTTATATGCTTCCTGAGCCACGGAAGCACATCCGGGAATGATCAAAGATTCATAGCCACCCCAGCTCACTGCCATAAGGATATGCTTAAGATTTTCACAAAATGTTACGATCTCTTCAATTTTTTCCACTTTAAGATAAAATGATAAAAGCCCGCAGGCGCCCTGCATCTGTTGTTTCGCCAATGTATACTGGGGAAAGCTTTCATCATGCGGAAACAATACGGCTTCCACTTTTGGATGCGCTTTCAGAAAGGCCAGTACCGCTTTCGTGTTTTCTGTTACTTTTTGCAGGCGTACAGGAAGGGTTCTTAACCCCCTTATCAGCAACCACGCATTAAAAGGTGAAATACCGTTTCCTGCGGTAAGGTACTCGCTGTTAAAGATCTTAGTCATCATTGCGTGGCTCCCGGTTAATACGCCGGCCACTACATCGCTGTGACCGCCTATGTATTTTGTTGCCGATTGCAGGGCCATATCAATGCCCATAGCTAGCGGCTTCTGGTATAAAGGGGTGCAATAGCTGTTGTCGCAAATCGTAATAATACCCTGCGCTTTGGCAAGCTCAGCCACGGCTTCCAGGTCCTGCAATGCAAGGCTCCATGAATTAGGCGATTCCAGGTAAATGACGCTGGTGTTGGGCAGGATGGCTCTTTCAAAATTTTCTATCTGTGTACCATCAACATACGTAGTTGTTACGCCAAAACGCGGCAATATTACATTAAACATTTGTTGAGCCCAGAAATAAGGCTTCTTAACCGAAACAATATGATCGCCTGCTTTTACATTGGCCAGCACGGATGCGAATATGGCCGAAGCGCCGCTGTTGAATACAAGGCAATCTTCGGCTTCATCGAGCGCCGCTAATTTTTTTCGGAGGATATCAACCGTTGGATTCAGCCCCCTGCTGTAGATATACCCGCTATACTCATCTTCAAACAGCCTCCGCATATCATCAACCTTTTTAAAGGCGAAATTGCTGGTTTGTATAATAGGCGGAGCCACCGCATTAAAATAGTGTTCCCGCTCTTCACCGAGTTCATTAATGATGTAGGAGATATCCATATCTTATTGTTTCTTTTTGTAAAAACAACAAAGCGCTTATTCATTTATACTTATTTTCTGAATTGCCGAAGGCAGCCATACCTGCATATCACCGGCGCCCCTGTTGTTCCAGCTAAAATAAGGAATAGCCGTTACCTTTTGGGTGAGCGTAGATACGGATAACCCGTTCCCGCTTATTGTTACTACGGGAGCATTAAAAACGAGGGTGTTTACACCACCCAGTAAAGCAGGCTCAAATGTTGTTTTGAACCCGGTGCCGGGCGGAACGATTACGTGCTTTGCGGCAAATGCATCATCCGCGCCTTCCACGCAATATACCAGCGGGCCGTACTGAAGCGCTACCCTGTTTTCATTTTGTTTAACGGCAGGATTGCTTACAATCCTTCTTACTTTCATGGGCAGTTCCATCGTTAGTACATCCTCCTTTTTCCAAACCCGCTTTATTACGGCATATCCCTGGTCAACAGTATATTGAACCAGCACTCCGTTCACTTTTATTTCCGGAACATCTGTTTCCGGTGTTTCATAACGGTACAGGTCGCCCGGCGCAGGCGTGGAAAGCCAGCCCGGAATACGTATACGCAATTCAAACTGCTGCTTTTTTTCCGGAGATACCACTATTTTTACATTTCCTTTCCAGGGATAGCCAGTTTCCATACTGAGCTTTACTTTATTGTTGGCCATTTGAATACCGGCTGCACTGCCTGCAAACAGATTTACCCAAACCGCGTTTGACGAGCTTCCATATATGTAATTGCCAAGGGAGCTTACCAGCCGGGCAATATTCGAGGGGCAGCAGGCTGTTCCGAACCACTCACTCCGGTTATGATTGCCTGAAGATGCCAGGGGGTTACCATAAAAAAAGCGATCACCCGAAAGCGATAAGCCGTCCAGCGCTCCGTTGTACAGGCTTCTCTCCAGTACATCAATGTATTTTGCGTTGCCGGAAAGCATATTCATACGCTGGTTCCAGAATACCATACCTACAGAGGCGCAGGTTTCACAATATGCGGTAGCGTTTGGCAGGTCATAGGGTTTGCCGAATCCTTCGTTGCTTCCCTGTGCGCCTATTCCTCCGGTAATATACATATGGTGGAATACCACGTCCTGCCATATCGCATCCATGGCGGTAGTATAGCCCGCATCGCCGGTAACGGCGGCTACATCGGCGGCGCCGGTATATAAATACATCGCCCTTACAGCATGCCCTGTTATTTTACGCTGATCCTTTACCGGCAGCCCGTCCTGGCAATATTCAGGATCTTTCCATTGATCCCAGATCACCCCTTTGCCGTTCCCGTGCCCTCTTTGCTCCAGGAACCAGTTGGCCAGCTCCAGGTATTTTTTATTTTGTGTGTGATGGTAGAGCTTCATCAGCGCCAGCTCAATTTCCTGGTGGCCGCTCACCCATGGCCTGTTTTGCCGGCGGAAAACGGAATCAATATGGTCGGCGAAGCGGATGGCCGTATGCAGCAGCTTATTTTTTCCGGTGGTATTATAATAAGCGATGCCGGCTTCTATAAGATGACCGGCGCAATAGTCCTCATGCTTTTCCATATCCGTCCAGCGCTTATCAATGTCCGTTAGTATGTAATAGGTATTCAGGTAACCATCCGGTAACTGCGCTGCAGCAATCTTTTCAATCCATTCATCCGTATTTTTCTCCAATACAGGGTCAGGATAGTTTTTGAGGGAATAAGCAATGGCCTCAATGGCTTTATATACATCGGAGTCATCGTAATAGATGCCTTCATGCCTGCCGGAACGCCTGGCAGCTTTTTCAAAATTGCGGATGCGCCCTGTTTTATCCTGCGTGTAGCGAACACAGGCATCAAGCGTAGCGGTAGCTACCGTTTCCATTTTCGGTTTCCAGAAGGGATCATTAATGGTTACGTTGGAAAAGCTTACCGGGTATAACTTCTGGAACGAAGTTTGTGCCGCTGCGGCGGCTGCAAAAAACATCACCGGAACCATTAAAAGCGCTTTTTTTATATGCTTCATTTTCGACTTTATTTTTGAACTTCACTTAAACGTTGCGCTGCATAACCGGCAATATTGAGCAGTTGGGCATCCTTTGCCAAAGCCGAAGCCCTGGCCGGATCTGCTGCTACCAGCGGTTCAAATGCATACCATACCATCAGCGGTATATTCACATCTGTATTATCTTCATTTCTGGCACAAAGATTTTTAATAATGTCCCATCGCTGGTTCAGCTCCATTCGCTGGAGCGCTGAAGCAATATACAGGCGTACAAGCGCAGCGGTATCCTTTTGGGCCAATGTGGCAAAATGGCGTTGCGCATCGGCAGAAACTTTTTTCTCCTCGGCCAGCAATTGTATAGCCCAGGAGCGTATATATTCACTTTTATTTTCCAGCAGGCCCAGCAACTGTTGTTCGCTGATCCCCTTTGTTACATGCAGGGCCCACAGCGCTCTTAATTGCCGGGTAACGTCGGGATTATCATTTAATATTTTCCATAAAGCCTGATGCACATCACTGCCTGCTTTTCTTTCCTGCAGCAGCCGGCGGGCGTGTTTTACATACCATTCATTGTCATGAAGCTGCAATTGTACCAACTCCAGGTTGGTTTTTTTAGACAGGTCTATAGGTTCCCATTTATCATCGCGGTGCGATATTTTAAATATGCGCCCAAGTGTTTTGTTATGCACAGCCGGGTTGGGATTATGGCATTGGTTTTTGTCGTACCAGTCTATTACAAATACCGATCCGCCGGGCGCGATCTCAAAATTGAGCCAGAGCGACCAGGAATCATTTCTTAGTATAAAGTCCTTGCCGTGGCTTGCGGTATAGCCTGAACCCGAACGCAACAGCAGGTCTGTATTCACTCTGTGCCCGTGCAGGTTATTCATCATAATAGCGTTCCTGTCGCGTCCCCAGCTTTTATTTCCCAGGTAAAACATCGCACCGGCATGGGCGTGTCCGCCACCTGCGGCGGCCGACCGGAAGTTGCCGGCATGGGGCCCGCTGTTACCCATCCAGTGCACATGATCGGCAATGGTTTTAATGTCGTCATAGGTATAGGGATTGAAATGCTTCCCACCCTGGCGGTAATACCTTCCTCCCTGTATCATGTGATACAAATGCGGAATAACACAGGCCGTAATAAAAGCATGGCCGTAATCATTGAAGTCGAGCCCCCAGGGATTGCTTGTGCCATGGGCGAATACTTCAAATTCATGACGAACGGGATGATAGCGCCATACGCCTGCGTTTACACGTTGCCGTTCTGCATCAGGAGCGCCGGGCTTTCCCACATTGGAATGGGTAAATACACCATGGGTGCCATATAGCCATCCGTCCGGCCCCCAGCGTAAGGTATTCAGTGTTTCGTGCGTGTCTTCATAGCCCCATCCATCTAATAGTACTTCGGGTTTTCCTGCCGGCCTGTCTCCTGTTTCATCAATTGGAATAAATAATAAATACGGCGCGGCGCCCACATATACGCCCCCAAAGCCGAGTTCGATGCCGCTTACTAAGTTAAGTCCTTCTGTAAATACTTTCCGGCTGTCGAGCGTGCCATTACCATCTGTATCCTCAAAAATCAGTATCCGGTCCCTGCCTTTTCCTTCTTCAGCCCGCACAGGGTAGGTTTGTGCTTCCACAACCCACAGGCGGCCCCTGTCGTCTGTGGTAAAGGCAATAGGTTTAACAATATCCGGTTCTGCGGCCGCCAGTTGAACAGAAAATCCTTCCGGAACCGTCATGGCTTTAGCGGCTTCCGTTCCCGAAAGCCCTGCATACTTAACAATATCCCTTGCCGGCAGGATCACGATATCTTCCGGGCGTAATTCATTATTAAATTGCGGCCGTTCCCGGTGGAAGCGAAAATCATCAAAAGCGATCTGCGCCCACACATTATCGCGGATATAATGGATCTCGGGAACTTTCCCGTTTTCTTCATCTACCAGTCGGATATACATTTTTTTGCCCAGGTATGGCTTCAGGTCAACCACCACAGGCCTGAAAGCAGCCTGCCGCGGGCCGGTTATATGATCGTCGGTAATACTTCCAGAAATTTTAAAGAAAGGCCGGGCAGAATCGGCGAGTAATAATTCTACTCTAACCCCTTCTAATGCTCCGCCCGATACTTTAAAAGAAGCCCAGGGATGCGTTACTTCAAAGGTTTCCGAAGTTAAGGCACCCGTGGCCTGGTAATTGGAAGTGCCGCCACTGCTTACGTAATAATCGCCACTCTGTTTTAGCTGGAACGAATCGGGGTAGAGAGGCGCGGCATCAAAAGCCACTGATCCGGGTTTAAACGCATTGCCGGTTGCTTTCCAGTCCTGTAAGCTTCCTCTTTCGAAGCCCAGGTTCAGTGGTTTACCGTTTTTACGGGGCGATACGCCTTCATCCACCACTGCCATATCAAAGGTTTCTACTATTTCAAAACGTCCCTGCATTACCTGCCTGTGACCCGGGATACTGCAAAAGTAAGTATCGTCTTCCTTCGCCTCTACCACCACACTGGTGGTATCGCCTTTATCTACTACAGGCATGCTTTTCACTCCTGCCTTTTCAAATACAATATCGTGCGACATCACCTCCCCGTTAATAATCCTGATCATAACCCGCTCCCCCATTTTTGCCCGCAATACAGGATTTCTTATTCCTTCTATATCGCCGCCCATACCGGTATACCCCGTCATTTTAGCATCCAGGACATACTCCCTGTCAATTTTTGGAATAGCTGCCTGATCAGGCGGTGTTGCACAACCGGTAAAACAAACCACAAAAAATAAAAAGACTGCTTGAGGTAAAGGCAGGCGCATTGTAAAGGTATTTTGAATGAATAAAATGATTTACCCGGGAACAATGCCATGCACGGATAATGCAGGCAACGGGTAATGAAATTATTCATTTTGCCGCATTTAATAAACAAGTTTTATAATTACATTTTCTGACAGGGAATACCGGATATGCGCGGGATCGCCTGCCCTATACTTTTTGCTGCTGTAATGCCCCGGTGGTAAAAAAACAAAAGGAGACAAAGACGAATCAGTCCGGTTGTCTCCTTCTTCAAATAAGTAAGGTATTATTATCCTACATAAGATCTCAGCATCCAGGCCATTTTTTCATGCTGCTTAAGCAGGCCGGTTAAAAAATCGCTGCTGCCAATATCCTTATACTTTTCATCAAATTCTTTGATCAGCTTGCGCAGGTTGTTGATGATCGTTTCATGATCAGCATCTAAGTTGGGTATTTGCTTTTCAAACCGGGTTGGTACCTGGGGCTCATCCAAAGTAGCCAGCTTCAATAACTCTTTCAGTCTTCCTTCCGCGTAATGCCCAACCGTACGTATCCTTTCAGCGATCTCGTCAATGATTTCGGCCAACACTGTATACTGTTCTTCATACAGTTTATGCAATTCCATAAAGCTCGGGCCTTCTACATTCCAGTGGTAGCTGCGGGTTTTATTGTATAATATATGCTCGTCTGCTAAAACCTGGTTTAGTGCGCCGGCAACGGCCTGCCTGTTTTTTTCTGTAATACCGATGTTTACTTTAGCCATATATAGATTTTTTTATTACTACCCTCAATAATCAAACCAATGAAAGAACCTGCAAAAGCATACGTACCGGAATGCTTTCCCGTTTGACTGAAAATGAGCCGTGAAAAGTATTTTGGTACGGTTCGTTTATTTATAATGATTAAGTATGCTGTTAAAGTTAACGGAAATTACATTCATTTTTACCGGGGCAGGGGAATTTCTTCTACAATACATCCTCAACAAGTTATATAACCCGTAAAATTTTTTTATAGTAAAGACTTTACTTTTTCTATAACCTGGCGTAACTGAGATGCATCCTGCCCGCCTGCCGTGGCTAATGTTTTTTGACCTCCCCCGCCGCCCTTTATCAACGGGGCAATATGCTCTTTAATGATCTTTGCCGCATCTAATTGCTTTGCCGCTGCAACTACTTCAGACATACCCACGGCCACAAAGGGCTTTCCGTCAATATTAGCACAGAGCACAATTACATAATCCCGGAGATTATTTTTTACATCAAAGCAAATCTTCTTTAATGCATCCGCGTGGCTTACCTGTACAATATCACCAATAAAAGTTACACCATTTACTGTTTCATCTTTTTGCAGCAGCTCGTTCCTGATCTGTACTAACTGCCGGGCTTCTAACCCATCAATTTTCTTCTGCAATGCATTTTTATCTTCTAACAGCTTTTCAATGGCTTTTAAAGGGTCTTTAGCTTTCAGTAATTCGCTGATATGCCTGTACTCGCTTATACGGTCGTAACCATACTGCAGGGCTGCCGGCCCGGTTAATGCTTCAATGCGTCTTACGCCCGCTGCTACCGCGGATTCTGTAACAATAGTGAAGAAGCCGATCATACCCGTATTGCCAACGTGCGTGCCGCCACACAGTTCAACTGAATATGCAGGGTCAATGGTTACTACCCGTACCGTATCGCCATATTTTTCGCCAAACAATGCCATAGCGCCTGATTGTAATGCTTCTTCCTTAGGCATTTCCTTTATTACAACAGGAATGTTTTCGCGGATCTTTTCATTCACCAGTGCCTGCACTTTCCATAGCTCTTCTTCGGTAACTTTAGCAAAATGTGAAAAATCGAAACGGAGCTCACCGGGCGAAACCAGTGAGCCTTTTTGTGCCACATGGTTACCCAATACCTGACGCAACGCGGCATGAAGCAAATGCGTGGCGGTATGGTTGTACATGGTGTACAAACGGTTTTCAAAATTTACCGAAGCGGTAACCGGAAGTGTAATATCGGCCGGCAGCTCTTCTACAAAATGAATGATCAAGTCATTCTCTTTTTTAGTATCTGTAACGGCAATCTTTTTATCTCCAAACTGAAGCACGCCTTTATCGCCAACCTGTCCGCCGCTTTCGGCATAAAAGGGGGTGGTGGCTAATACCAACTGGTATTGTTCTTTTCCTTTTGCTTTAACCTTCCTGTATTTAACTACGCGTGTTTCTATCAACAGGTCATTGTAGCCAACGAAGGCGGTTTTATCTGCTTTGTTAACTTCAATCCAGTCTTCGGTGTCAATTGTTGTTGCCGCACGGCTGCGATTTTTTTGTTCCTGCATTTCTTTTTCAAAACCGCTCTGATCCACCGCTAACTTATTTTCTTCGGCAATCAGGCGTGTGAGGTCAACAGGAAACCCGTAAGTATCATATAGTTCAAACGCGTCTTTGCCTGAAATGACGGCATTATTCCCTGCCGACCCGATAATATCCTCCATGCGTTTCAAACCCTTTTCCAGCGTTCTCAAAAAGGCATCTTCTTCTTCCCTTACCACTTTTATAACAAATGCTGCCTGCTGGTACAATTCCGGGAAAACATATTTGAACTGCAGGGCTATATCCATCACCAACTGGTGGAGCAGGGGTTGTTTGTAATCCAGATAAGAATAATAATACCTTACAGCCCTCCTTAATATCCTTCTTATTACATAGCCTGCGCCGGTATTGGAGGGTAATTGCCCATCGGCAATGGTAAAGCAAATAGCCCTGATATGATCGGCAAGCACCCTAAAAGCTATGGACTGCTTACTGCTGCCGAAATCGTATTGCCGGCCCGTTATTTTTTCTGTATGCGCAATAGTACCGGTAAAAATGTCTGTATCATAATTTGAATTCTTTTCCTGCAATACCCGCACTAATCTTTCAAATCCCATCCCGGTGTCTACATGGCGCGCCGGAAGTGGCTCGAGCCTGCTGTTCTTTAAACGGTTGAATTGTATAAATACATTATTCCATATTTCAATTACCTGCGGATGATCATTATTTACCAGGGTTTTACCATCCACGGCTTTTCTCTCTTCATCGCTCCGGCAATCCACGTGTATCTCTGTACAGGGACCGCAGGGGCCCGTATCGCCCATTTCCCAGAAGTTATCTTTTTTCTTCCCCGGCAATATCCTTTCTTCCGCAATTACTTTTTTCCATTCATTGTACGCTTCTTCATCTTTGGGCAGGGCTTCTTTTTCGTCTCCTTCAAAAATGGTTACATAAATACGGTCTTTTGATACTTTGTATACTTCCGTTAGCAGTTCCCAGCTCCAGGCAATCGCTTCTTTTTTGAAGTACCCGCCTTCGGGACGGGCAGGATCGCCAAAGCTCCAGTTGCCCAGCATTTCAAACATGGTATGGTGGTATGTGTCTACCCCTACTTCTTCGAGGTCGTTATGCTTGCCGCTTACCCGCAGGCATTTTTGCGTATCGGCTACCCGCTGGTAAGGCGCGTTTTTATTTCCCAGGAAATAATCTTTAAACTGGTTCATTCCTGCGTTGGTAAACAAAAGCGTGGGATCATTCTTAACCACAATAGGAGCTGATGAAACGATGCGGTGTTGTTTGGATTGAAAAAAATCAAGGAAAGCCTGCCTTATTTGTACTGAAGTCATCATTACTCCGTTATATTTTTTGTGGGGTTTGAACGTTTAAATTTTATATTTGCCTTTACCCGCAAAACCGGGTGCGAAGGTAGTTAAATTATAGCTGGATTTTATATGGTGAATAAAGCCGGCGTCAGATACCTGCTTCATGAAAAAAATAAAGTATTACTACAATACCAATTCACTCCGTTACGAAAAACTGGTGACTCCCCTGAGGGTAAAGCTCCTGCGTATACTGGGGTTTTTAGCCGGGGCTATAGTAACCGCTTTAATCATTGTGGTAATCGCTTTCCGGGTTATTGATTCACCTAAAGAAATGCTTATGCGCCAGGAAAATGAGCGCATTAAGGATGATTACCGGCTCCTGAACAATAAGGTAAAATCTATACAGCAACAGATGGCAGAGCTGGAAAAAAGAGACAATCACGTATACCGCGAGATATTTGAAGCCAACCCTATACCCGACAGCGCCAGGGCAAAGCGTATGGAAAAGCAGCAGGAAGCACAATTGGCGGAAAGCATGGAGGATAATGAGCTGGCTTACTCCATTGCCGCTACATTAGATAAAATGATGAACCGTATTGCTTTTCAGAAAAAATCGTACCAGGACATTGAGGCCATGATAAGGGATAAGGAAAAGATGCTGGCAGCTACCCCGGCTATTCAGCCGGTGAGCAATAAGGATCTCAGCCGGGTAGCTTCGGGCTTCGGCTACCGTATAGACCCCGTTTATAAAACCGTTAAAATGCATGCAGGGCTCGATTTTGCCGCACCGCAGGGCACACCTATTTATGCCACGGCAGATGGTGTGGTGCGGTTGGCGGGCAATACCGGTAATGGTTATGGCAATCATGTTATTATTAATCATGGATACGGGTATGAAACCCTGTACGGACACCAGTACCGCATTAAAGCCAAAGTAGGACAAAAAGTAAAACGTGGAGAGCTGATAGGCTGGGTGGGCAGCACGGGCAAATCTACCGGGCCGCATTTACATTATGAAGTCCGGAAAAATAAGCGGCATATTGATCCCATTTACTTTTTTTATAATGATCTTACGCCGGAGCAATTTGACCGGATCGTAAAAATAGCCGCATCCGGCAATCAGAGCTTTGATTAATGTTGATAATTTCCGGTATCATTTTTTCTGCATACCGTTAATTTAGCAGTATGGTTAAGCAATTGGATTTGTTTGGATCTCATGCAGATGAGCAGCCTGTTAAACCTACCCTTAAGGCGGAGCCCGGTAAGCAGGAGCAACCCGCTATTCCTGTGGCTAATGCCACAACGGAGCCTGCTGATCAGGCTCCGTCACCCGGTACGCCGGCGTTTCCTGCCAGGCATAAGAAAGAAAATACTCCCGTAAAAAAAGGCAAAAGAGGACGGAAATCCATAAAAGAAATGGATGCCGAATCTGCCATGATCAGCATCCCGGATGATGAAACGCTCTTTAAAAAACAATACTATAGCATTGGCGAAGTAGCTGAAATGTTTAACCTCAATACCTCTTTGCTACGCTACTGGGAAACCGAATTTGATATTTTAAAACCACGAAAGAACAGGAAGGGCGACCGGCATTTTCGACCTGAAGACATTAAAAATCTCTCTCTTATCCATCACTTGCTGCGGCAAAGGAAATATACCATTGAAGGCGCTAAGGACTACCTTAAAAAAAACAAATTGAAAGCGCAGCAGAACTTCGGGATCATACAGCGCTTAGAAAAGCTTAAAGGTTTTTTATTAGAGCTTAAGGCAGGTTTATAATATTTAAATATGTTGCCGCCCGGGTTGATATTTGGTAACCCCTATTTATTTCCAGCGAAATATTTTAACAGTCTGTAAAGCAAATGCTGAGAAGCGAAACCATTTATTATGTAAAAACTAACAATTAACGGCTTTTAATTTGCGGTTATATCAAAGGTTAAAGAAATGCGTAAGTGGAAATATTAAGCCCGGCTATGCGTTTTTTTTGATGCCTAATTGTTATTCACTATGATCAATCCTGTGCGATTTCTTTTTGCATTCCTGGTGTCTGGAACATGCTTTGGCTTTCAAAGCATTAATAAGAAATCATTTGTTTTAACCGATACACCTTCAGCCGTTTTGGATACTTCGGCCACTCAGTTTAAGCAGAAGGCTGCAAATGTCCCTGCCAGTTCGGCTTACCGTTTGGTAATAAAAAAGGGCGCCTACGAGATGACCTTATTTGACCAGGAGGGCTGGTATGGCACCTACCCGGTAGTTTTTGGTAATAAAAGCCAGGAAGATAAGCGCATGGAAGGCGACAGACTTACTCCCGAAGGGCATTTCAGGATTGTGGGCAAGAAGATCCACAAGCAATGGGGAAAATTTCTGATGCTCGATTATCCAACCAAAGAAAGCTATGAAAAGTTTCAAATGCGTAAAGCAACGGGCGCTATACCTAAAAAAGCCACCATTGGTGGCGGCATAGGCATTCATGGCACGCGACCCAATGAAGAATGGGTGATTGACAAATATGTTAACTGGACCGCCGGCTGCATTGCTGTACGGTACAGCGATATGGATGAACTGTATGATATGCTGCCCATTGGTACAGAAGTGATCATTGAGAAATGATAAATGCAGAGGAGAGCAAAATAACAAGAACTAAAAAGCAAAAACCAAACTTGCCTACCGGCAGGCAGGCCTGTTCCCTGAGTTGATTTAAATACTAAATCCGAAAATTAAAATCCGAAATCCGAAGAGGGCGATCAGCGGTCTGCTATCAGCAACACAAAACAGGAGCCATGAGCAATACCCCTGTAACATGTACCCCTCCTGTAACCTGCACCAGTCTCAAATCCTGCCTTTCCTGTTATCAAAAGCTAAATCATTTATCCTTTAAACCTGCATGCCTGCTGTTGCGCAACCGCCAATAATTATCATTCGTATAAAAAAGAAACGCCTTGCAGCGAAAGCCGCCTGATTACGATCTATAAGGATGTGCTTATCTTTTCCGTGCATGTAAAACATAACGGATACACAGAAAAAGAAACCCCACACTGCCTGCCGTGGGGTTTTCTTTTTAAAACAGGTTTGCTTTATCTTCAGCAAATGAAAAAAGTGCTTTGCTCTTTCCTGCTCTGTTTTCCCCTTATTGCTGCCGCGCAGGATACTACAAAAATGATGATGATACAAACCACCGGTAAGCTCCCATTTTTAAAATATGGATTGGGGCAGGACCGTTTAGGCGGCGCAAAAATGACTTATCTCGATACGGGCATTGTAATGCGGGTGGTAGATTCCGTGAACACCGATTATAAAGTACAGCTCTCTGCGCATCATTTCGCCTATATTGACAAGGCCGCTACCCAATGGCTGCCCTGCAAAATGCCGAAGCCCTATTATCTTACATCGAGCTGGCGTGTGTACGGAGATGACCGCTTCGATTATGTTACCATTAGCTTGGATGAAAGACTGCCTTATCGCAGTGTACAGCAGATCAGTCCGGCACGTATTGTGGTGGATATTTTTGGCGCTACTTCCAATACCAACTGGATATCACAGTTTGGCTCGGTGAAGGAAATCAAAAACGCCTGGTATGAACAAATAGAAGATGATGTGATGCGGGTGTTCATTGAGTTAAAGCATGCGCAGCACTGGGGATATCACATTGGCTACGACAGTACCGGACAAAAGCTGGTGATAAGCGTAAAACGGCAGCCCGGGGATTTAAAGATCCGCAAGCTGAAAATAGCGATTGATGCGGGGCATGGCGGAACAAACACAGGCGCTACAGGCATAACCAGTAATATAAAAGAGAAAGAATATACCCTTAAAATTGCGCAGGCAGTAAACAAATTATTGAAGCGGAAAAGAGTGGCAACATATATGACCCGCGAAAAGGATACTACGCTTGGTATGCCGGAACGTGTGGAAATGCTGAGGTCCGAAAACCCACACCTGCTGATCAGTATTCATCTTAATTCTTCGGGCAATATGACGGTTAAAGGAACGAGTACCTATTACCGTTATATTGGTTTCAGAAGCCTGTCTCAGGCTATATTACGGCGTATGCTTGAGCTTTCTTTGGCTGAAGCGGGGAATGTGGGCGGTTTTAATTTTTCCCTTAACGGCCCAACAGATTATCCCAATTGCCTGGTTGAAGTGGCTTTTTTAAGTAACGTGGAGGATGAAAAACGTATATTAGATCCCCGCTTTCATAATGCGGTAGCCAAAAAAATCTATAAGGGTATAAAAGACTGGCTGAAGGAAATGAAGTAAGCTTTTCATAAATTTACCCATGCATAAAATTTCGCGTCGTAAGTTTGTTCATCAAACTACTAAAACAGCCATTGCTACGGTAATAACAGCAGGCGCTATTGTAAATACACAAGCTATGAGTGATAACAATACTTTTATCCATCACGTTTATTTTTGGTTGAATAACCCTGACAGTAAAACAGACTTTGAGCAACTGGTTGCCGGATTGCGTAAGCTCTCCGCCGTAAAAACCATTAAAACCTTTTATATTGGCAAACCCGCCAATACCAGCCGCGATGTAATAGACAGTTCCTATTCTGTATCGTGGCTGCTGTTGTTTAATAATAAGGCAGACCAGGATAGCTATCAAACCGATCCCATTCATCTGAAGTTCGTCGAGGAATGCAAACACCTCTGGAAAAAAGTGGTGGTATATGATACGGTGAATGTGTGAGTATTGAAATGTGAAAATGAAAGCGGTCGGCACCCGACAAAGGAGGGTCAGACCGCGGACAGATGAAGCTCCAAATCACAAATGACAAGAACCAGGCCTGTTCGCTGCGGCAGATAAAATTCAAATCCGAAGCTTTAAGTTTGAAATCCGAAGGAATACAACGTTAAACAAAAAACTAAAAACCATAAACTCCAACCCGGCTATGAGACATCATTTGCCGATAGCCGACAGCTGAAAGCTGACCGCTAAATTACATATTATACCATGAGCTATTGCAGTTATGTAAACGGGTTAAGCGCTGAGGAAGAAAATGTGCACCGGGATTATCACAATAACCACTACGGGTTTCCTATTGCCGAGGATAATGAATTGTTTTGCCGTTTAATTCTGGAAATCAACCAGGCGGGTTTAAGCTGGACTACCATTTTAAAAAAAGAGAAAGGATTCCGGAAAGCCTATCACAATTTCAACATAGCCCGTATTGCAAAATATACGGAGAAGGACAGGGAACGATTGCTCAGTGATGCCGGCATTATAAGAAACCGCCTGAAAGTGAATGCGGCCATTGAAAATGCCAAAGCGGTTATTCAGCTTCAAAAGGAATTCGGCTCTTTCAAAAACTGGATAGAACATCATCATCCTAAAACCAAAGAAGAATGGATGAAGATATTTAAAGCCACCTTCAAATTCACAGGAGGTGAAATTGTAAATGAGTTTCTTCTAAGCACAGGATATTTACCCGGCGCGCACACCGCTGATTGTCCTGTATATAAAAAAATAATAAAGCGCAAACCTGCCTGGAACCGGTAAGTTACCGGCCCTTCATGGCCTCCGCTATGGCATCTTCCAAACTGAAATATAGTCCCACCGTGTACCTGGCCGGACTGTAATCCCAGGGCACACTCGTAATTTCCTGGGCAAATACCGTTTGCAATTGTACCTTAAGGAATTTGTATCCTGTTCTTACCGTAAAAGAGGGTTCAACAAAAGCATAATTGGTATTATCAATCCTTCGCCCGCTGCTGTTGATAAGGTTTTGCTGCAAAAGATAATCGTTGCTCATTCCTTTTGCATTAAAATGATCGTATTTCGCGCTCACCAGCCGGAGGTTAAATGCGGCATCGAAGGCAGGAGAGCGAACACCTATACCGGGCTGTATAAAAAAACGTTTCAGCCGCATATCAACATCACTCCTGATCTGGCCGGTTCCATAGCCCACATAGCAGTCTGCAACCATTTTAAATTTGTTGCCTTTGGCGTAATATCCTCCCACACCAAACTCAAGTAAGTGCGCTTTACCATCTACATTACCATTGATGGCATCGGGATTATCGGGGGTATAATCGTAGGTGCTGTAATTGGCAATAATACCCAGGTGCTTTACAGGGGAAACCGAACCTTGCAAATCAAAAACATACCGTGTTCCCTCATAGTCATAATCTCCGCCGTTACCGCCTATACTGCCCGCTACATTCAGGTGCGCCTGCCCCCCATCTGTAAACAAAGGAGCATTTACCCCATTGGGCTTGTAATAGTACCGGTTGCAACTGCTGCATACTGCAAGAGCAATCAGGCTAAAAAATAAAATGTATTTATGTTTCATAATGAAAGTTTTGTAAGGATGTTTCACCTCTTCATTTTTATAAAACGCATGATTTTGATGAACATAATTAGCTTATCTTCATAATCTGGATGCCTGCTTATTTTCCAGTTGTATTGACTAAAGTTGAGCTTTAATTTTTGAAAACTGTTGCATCCGGTTGTACTTTGTCTAAATATTTTTAATACCTGAAAATGCAGGAACAACAAGGTATTTTGTTTCCCAGACGGGTGCGTTCATACAAGTTGTATCTAACATTATTAGCAGCCTGTTGTATTGCGTGCAGCGGCTATGCCGATACTACTCAGCCGCGTACACTAACACTTACCTATACCTGCCATATTACGAATATTCCCTCCGCTGCAAAGCAATTAAACTGCTGGATACCTGTTCCCTCCTCTGATGAACGGCAAACAGTAGCATTGCTGTCAGGACCGGCCTCAGGGAAAATAACTACTGAGCGCAAATATGGCAACCAGATATATTATAGCCAGATTATGATGGATAAGGTAAACGCTAAGGACAGCTTAACTATTACCCTGAAGTATAAAATAAAATTATGGGAAAAGTTGGTACCGGAAGCCAGGGCCCTGACCAATTTGCCCAAAGCAGATGTTGGCGGGAAGATGAAGGTGTACCTGGCAGGTAACAGGTTGATCCCTCTTGACGGACCGGTTGAAACCATCCGGCAGCAATTGCAATTAGAAAAAGAGCCCATTAAAGCAGCACGGCAGATATATGATTACTTGATTGATAATATGATTTACAATTACAAAGCGCCGGGTGCAGGAATTGGCGATGTGCTATGGGCCTGCAACAGCAAAACAGGTGATTGTTCAGACTATCACTCTGTTTTTATTGCATTGTGCCGGTCTGAGGGGATCCCGGCAGACCACGTTTTTGGCTTGCCATTGAGAGCCACCCTGGGTAAAGGGAAAGTAAAAGACTGGCATTGCTGGGCCAGGTTTTATGTGCAGGGTCCGGGCTGGATCACCATTGATGCGTCTGAAGCCGACAAACATCCGGAACTCCGGGATTATTTATTTGGAACTTTAAGCAACCTTTATCTTACTGTTTCGCACGGAAGAGATGTGGTGCTTGAGCCCGCCCAACAAGGTCCGGCATTGAATATTTTTGCCGATCCATACGTTGAGATAGACGGCAAACCTTTTACAAATGTTAAATGGGAAGGCACTTTTGAAACACTGAACCAGGATTAGTGTTTCAAAATCTGCTCAAATTTTATCTATTGCTGCTTCAGCAAAAACAGCTGTACATATTTTTCTTCTTCTTTTTTTACCCGGCGGTTGAAAGCTAATATCCGGCCATTGTTCGACCATATTGCTGCTCCGAAGGGCGCCTCTTCAGTTATATCGCGGGGGGTTAACCTTTCAGAAGCATGGGTTTTTATACCGGTGATGAATACACTATTATCGGCTATATAGGAAACATAATTACCATCGGGACTTATGTTGATAGGTCCCTGGATAGAAAAATCATTAAAAGTGACCTGGCTGATGGCTCCCCCATTGGGCGATACGCCAAAAACCTGAATAACACCCTTCGGATCTTTTGCCATAAATAAAATCAGGGTTCCATCGGGGGTGGTACGCAACCAATGCCTGGGTCCCTGAACGCCTTGTTGGGTATAGGTAATCCTTCTTTGTACTACTCCCGCAGGCAGATCGGGACGGGTGTAAGCAGTTCCTTCCAAATGGCCGCCAGGAGAGGCTTTGGTAATATCATCCGGAATATCGGTTACAAAAATTTCCGCTATCGTTTCGTTTTTTTCATTTCGTACATTGCCCTGGAAAGCAACAGCACGGTGTTGCCGGCTTCCATCGGTCTTCTGATATCCTTTACTACCGATCCAGCCTTCATCGAATGCTTTGTCTATTTCATCACTTCCCGGTTCGGGGTTTTCCGTAACCTTTGCCACTACTGCCGAAAAATATTCACCATTATTATTTTCCATTGCGCCATCGTCCGGCACGGTTACTTTTCCCGGCATCATTACGGCAATAGTTCTCAGGTCCTTAACGGCCGTATCTGTTTTGGATAACTGCTCCATGATATAATCATTATAAGTGAAGCTTATCCATTTCCCGTCGCCGCTCCATGTATGCGCATGCGTTCCGCCGCGCAAAGCCCCGGGCGTAAAAGGAGGCGTTATATTGCGGGCATCCATAAACACAGGCTCAAAAGGGTTAGCGGTATGGATAGCCACACCTGTACGACGGGTAAAACCATAAGGATGTTCTTCATTGGCATTACGTATGCCATGAATGAACAAAACCGCAGGATCAGCCGGTGAAAAGGTTGCCGCACCTACGCCCGGTCCATATTTTGTTTGATGCTGCGTATGATACAGGGGTTGTATTTTACCTGTTTGTACATTTACCATTTCAATGCTGCCGGTAACGCCAATGCCGCCATCATCATTGCGGGTGTCGTATACGATCCATTCATCATCCGGAGAAAAAACCTGGGTTGAATTCAGGAAATGACCATGAGGGTCATGGGTAAGCTGTGTTTCGGTAAAGCGCATTGGCATGTTTAATTTTTTATTTGAACAGGAAGCCATTGAAAAAAAACCAAAAGCAGCCAATGGCAGGATTATTCTATATGGCTTATACATCACTGTGTACAGAGTAAAATATGGATGGGAGATACTATAGCGGCAGTGCAAAAATTATTGATCACCTGCTCATACCGGTATCCGTCATAGGGGCATCAGCATCCTGTTGTTATCCGGGTTCCAATGCTTTGGCTGGATCCCAGAATATCTGTTCAAAATTCACAATGGTGTCGTTTTTAACTTTTATGCCTTCACTTTTTAAAAGATCCGCCATTAAAGTGGGTGTGGCAAAATGATGCTTCCCGCTTAGCATACCATTGCGGTTTACTACGCGGTGCGCCGGTACCGGCGGAAGCGCGGTGCCTGCTGCGTTCATTGCCCAGCCTACCATACGGGCTGATAGCTTTGTGCCTAAGTAGGCCGCAATGGCACCGTATGAAGTGGCGCGTCCTTTGGGTATGAGCCGTACCACGTCATATACCGATTCAAAAAAAGAGTCCTTTCGTTTTACTTTTGCCGGTATAGCGGTTTTGTTATCCGTAACCGCCGGTTTTGATCTGCGTTTCATGCAATAATTGCTTTAGTTGCTCATCTTTTTCCGGCGGAAGGTTCTGGGGGAGGCTGAATTTCAAATAGTGCACCCGGTTACTTCCTGCAATGTCTAAGCTTTCGTAATAGGTTTTTATTTTCAGCTCTTCGCTGACCTCCTGCCGGGCATATACATCCTCATCATCTTCCGTTAGGGGAAGCTCATATATTGCGCATACTAATTTAGTAAAATGATACAGGTTGGGTGAATCTGTTTTTAAGTGAACAAAGCCGCCAGGCGCAAGTATCTGCCGGTACAGCCGTAAAAACCTGGGGTGTGTGAGCCGCTTCTTTGCTCTTGAAAGCCGCAACTGCGGGTCGGGGAAAGTGATCCATATTTCCTGCACCTCGCCGGCTGCAAAATAATCGGTGATCTTTTCAATTTGTGTGCGTAAAAACGCAGCATTCTTTATTCCTTCTTCCAAACATTTTTTTGCGCCTGCCCATATGCGGTTGCCTTTCAGGTCAATACCTATGAAGTTCCGGTTGGGATATTTTTGAGCCAGCGCTACCGTATACTCCCCTTTGCCACAGGCCAGCTCCAGCGTAATGCCATTACCGTTGCCAAAAAAGGCATTCCATTTTCCCTGCATGCCCTGCGGGTATTGCAATACGTTAGGGAACGCTTTAATTGCTTCAAACCGTATTAATTTTTTGTGGCCCATAAGCAAACAAAGATAAGGAGGAGCCGGTTTACAGGATCCTTACCGAATTGCTTAAATCTTTTTTTACCAGTACGATGCCCGGCTGTTTGCCTTTTTCAAAGCTGCCCAGGCTGTTTTCCCAATGCAGGGCCTCCGCTCCGTTTAAGGTAGCCCATTGCAGCAGGGTAGCTACCGGAATATGCGGGAAATGAGAATGAATAGCCACCATTTCGCTGGTAATGCTTAATTGCCGGTTGCTGCCATAACTATCCGTTCCCAGAACGATATGACAATTGTGTTTGATGAAAAGATCAACCGCGGGCAGTGTTTCTTCTATATATAAATTGGCATTGGGACAAAAACAATATACTAACCGCAACCCGTTTTGTAAAGCGTATGTATTGGCGAACACGATATCTTCTTCAGCCATATAGGTATTGTGTACCAGGATAATGGTTTGCCCGTTGTTGAAATAAGGCAGCCAGGTGCGTACACTGCTTTTCCCGGATACAGGTAACGGTACAGACTTGCGGCCGATACTTTCATAAAAGGGAATGAAACGGCCGCTTCCTTTAGTAAGCAGTTCATCCTCATCGGCACATTCCTGGTTATGTATGGTTATTGTTTTGTTTTTTGTATGGGTATTGATAAGAGAAAAAGTGAGTGGGGAAACACTGTATATGGCGTGCGGGGAAAGCGCTGTTGCTGAATCAGCCGGAAGCGCCTGCATAAATTCGTCTTCCATCCGGCTGTATAGTGCCACCCGTTCTGCGGCTTTTGTGTCATCAAGATTGGTGATTTCAAGAAAATTATACCATTGTACAGGACTTTTAACTTTTTGCCGTAAAGAACAGGTTTGATTGGAGATATCGCCTGTTGCTACAATTCCTTTAAGATACATTTCCTGGTCGGCCAGGGCCATGTGCCGGTTTTTTTCTTCCTGTTCAACCTGCGGCGAACGCATTACGGCCGATATAAAGGCGGTAAGTCCCTGCCCTGCGGGGATATGGTTGCGCATATGGCTGAGCTCCAGGTGGCAGTGGCAGTTTATATGGCCGGGCATGAGCATGCCGGTGAGTTGCTGAATGTCCTCCCCTGCGTCTTCAGTTATTATATCCAGTACAGTGCCCCCTTCATCGGTAATGAGAATATGTGAATGACCGAGCAGTTGGCGCCCGGTAAATAATTGATCTGCCTGAAATTTGCAATACGCCATAGCTGAATTAACTTTGCTGCCCTGAAAAGCTGAAGGGCTTACCGCAACCTGAAGTGTGCAACGCCTGTCTGCCGCCAGGCAGGCAAGATAAGTTGCGCAGCGGTTCGAAAGCCGGGAGCACAAAAATAACACAAAACCATCCACGGGCAATTGTGGAACCATAGCGATGTTAGACAAATTAGAAGCGATAAAGGCAAGATTTGACCAGTTGGGTGTTGCGTTAACCAATCCGGAAATTGTAAACGACAATAAAAGGTTTACCGCTACCAGCAGGGAATACCGCAGCCTTGAAAAGATTGTGCAGTCGTATGACGCGTATAAAAAGGTATTGGAGAATCTTGCATTTTATACTGAAGTATTACATGGAGATGATGCGGAAATGCGGGAGCTGGCCAAAGAGGAGCTGCCTTTGTTGGAAGAGCAGAAGGAAAAGATGGAAGCGGGGATCCGCCAGATGCTGATACCCAAAGACCCGCAGGATGAAAAGAACGCTATTCTGGAAATACGTGCCGGAACGGGAGGCGATGAGGCTTCGTTGTTCGCGGGCGATTTGCTGCGCATGTACATCCGCTATTGTGAAGGCAGGGGATGGAAAACGACAATCCTTAGCGAAAATGAAGGTACCGTTGGCGGGTACAAAGAAGTTGAGCTGGAAGTGGTAGGCGAAGATGTGTATGGTACGCTGAAGTTCGAGAGCGGCGTACACCGGGTGCAGCGGGTACCGCATACCGAGGCCAGCGGACGGGTGCACACCAGCGCTGCTACCGTGGCGGTGATGCCAGAGGCGGATGAAGTAGATTTTGAATTGAGAGAAAGCGATGTTAAAATGGAAACTTCACGAAGCGGCGGCGCGGGCGGACAAAATGTAAATAAAGTAGAAACCAAGGTAATGCTAACGCATATTCCTACCGGCACGGTTATTATATGCCAGACTGAACGTTCGCAATTGGGAAATCGTGAAAAAGCCATGCAAATGATGCGTACCCGGCTATATGAAGAACAGGTGCGCAAGCAGGAAGATGAAATTGCTCGGCACAGGAAAAGCCTGGTGAGCACAGGCGACCGGTCGGCAAAGATCAGGACCTATAATTTTCCGCAGGGACGGGTTACCGATCATCGTATAGGCCTTACCGTATATAATCTTGATAATGTAATGAACGGCGACCTCCAGGAGTTTATTGATGCGCTCCAGTTTGCTGAAAATGCGGAAAAGCTTACGCACGAGGGGGTTTGAGGATGGGTGCAGGATGCAGGTTACAAGTTGCAGGATGCAGGGACTATCCGTTGCGGTAATTAGCGATCAGGTATCAGGGAAGTAGCTACTAAAAATTGGATAAGTCCTCCTTCTTTTTTCCCTCACTTTGCGCTTAGTTGCATTCCCTTTCGAATTTCGAAATTCCGGCTTCGGATTTTCTAATTTGTGGTTCATGGTTGCATTGGACTTCGTTTTTCGGATTTAAGACTTCGAATTAAATATTTGAATCTTATCCGCCCCGGCGGACAAGCTTGCCTGCCGCAGGCAGGTTTGGTTCTTGCTATTTGGTTCCTGATGCTTTGTATTCCCCCGGATTTCGAATTTTAATATTCGGATTTGAGACTTGTTTGGTTCTTGTTATTTGTCTTTTGGTGCTTTGTATTCCCTCAGATTTCGTTCCGCACATGTCGGGATCCGGCTTCGGACTTTACACCCCCATTCTCTCCTTAATACTTTGCCAAACCGGTTGCACATCAGGCGAAAGCTTAAAATAAATAACGCTGCCACCATATAGTATAATGAATGCCGCACTGCGCAAAAACATACCGGCAAAGCCATGTATATTTTTAAAGCCAAAGTAGCAAATGGCGTAACAGCAAACCGCCACTATTACGGCATACAGGCTGGCAGGCGTAAAAGGTTGCAGTTTGAATTTTTTCCAGAGAAAAATAATACGAATCAAATTGTAAATTATTCCCTGGGAGATAAGATTGGCTATGGCAGGCCCCAGTATATCATATTGCTTTGTAAGAAAATAGGTTAACGGTAACATAAATGCCAGCAGGATGATTCCGCTCACCAGCTCAAAACGCCAGTAGTTTGAAGTGCCGATGATCTGCGCATTAAGGCCTGTGCCCAGGTCAACTACCCTGGTGAGCCCCAGCAGTATAAAAGCACTGAACCCCGCCAGGTAGGCATCTTTCAGTCCCAATGTATAAATGGCTTCCGTATAATTAAGCGCTATTAATACAAAAATACCGGCGGCAAAAAGCAGCAGGTTAATAGAGGAACGCTGGTAGATCTTTTGCAGCATTTGCATGTTCTTATCCTTCCAGGCCTTAGATAAATGTGCAATAGAAGCCGCAATAATACCCCTTTGCGGCGCCTGTATTACGCTCGTCATAACCTGCGCCAGCCCAAATATGCCCGCCTTGCTTAATCCATCGTCTAATACGGCAGCAATAACAAGCGAGTCAAACACACCCGAAAGGGTAAAAACGATCATACCTGAATATGCGAAAAGACAAAGCGAAATAATTTTTTTAAAGTAGCGCCGCGTAACCTTGCTCCGTTTAAAAGTAAAATGGATTTGCTTAGTAGCAATTAAATAGGTAAACAGAACGATGGCAATACCGGGGAAGGTAAAAGCGTACAGCTTTATAAATACACCAAAGCCGGTAATGACATGAAAAATAAATAAAACAATAAGCATTGTGGTAAACAGGCGCCACAATATTTCTTTTAAAAAATTGGTGAGTACCGGCTTATGTATGCTCCAGGCATACGATTCAAGTATGGTATACAGGGTGAGGCCCAGTCCCATCGGAAACATCCAGTAATAGTAGGTAACAAGGTCGGGGGAGTTCTCCCCGAATTTACGGATCACCAGGTCTTTAAATATCCAGCCGGCCAGCATTACCAGCAAAAAGCCAATGCAGCCAATGAGCAATGCCCAGCTAATCATATCATTTTTACGGGCGGGAAGATGATAATTATAATAAGGGTGAAATTTAAAAATATAGGACGGCATGGCGAGTCCGGCCAAAGCCGCCATCATGATAGATATATCCATGAACATTTTGGTTAATCCATATTGAGCCGGCGTAAAAAGTCCCTCCTTGGTAAAGAAATAAACATTGAGCATCCCCACGGCAAAACCCATATATATTACTATGGAGGAAATAATGCTTTGCCTTCTGATCATGCTCATGCGGTAAAGATAATCCTGTAAAATAATAAAACGATTCCCGTTACATAAAACATCCATGTTAATGATCCGCACAGGGGGTAACAAAAAATATTCCGCAGGTATTTAAGAATACCCGCTACCGCATTCGTTACCCCCCTTACTATTATTCAATATCCTTTCAGGAGCCGGTGCAAAGCCTGTAAAAAACAGTTACTGTTATCTTTTAATTATTAAATCATTTTTTATGTCAATCAAAATGCAGGGCATGTGGCTCGTGAGCGTAAAATCAAAATCGGCCGCATTTCCCCAACAGTTTAAGATAGAAGGCGCCGATACCGGCAACGGCACTTATGCCGGCACACCCGGATCGCCCGAAGTTTTTGTAAACGGCAGCAACTGGTCTGTTACCATACAAAACAATCCCGGAACAGGATTTATTCCCTCCGGCATGCAGATCACCTTTCCTGTTTCATCGGGCGGTTTTTACCGGTTCGATATTCAATCCAATGATGCGGGAGGAGATGAAGATTTTGATGATCTGATACTCACCTGCCGTACACCGGTTGATGCCAATGATTATATCATTTATGGCAATGTGAGTTATTATGAGGGCTTTTGCCTGTTCAATCCATGCAACAGAAGGTATATAGTAATAGATACCCTGGTGGCATTAAAAGATGCCCTGCTTAACCCGGCATTAAAAAAACTCATCGGAAGCTATTATCCGGGCAGGGTAAAAGCGCTGGAAGCAGTGGCGCTGAATCCGCAACCACTACCGCCCTCTCCCGGAGATCCCTTTACACCAATGGTAGTTCCGCTAACTGAAGCCGCGCCTATCCCGGCAAAAGAAAGGCTTACCGTTCGCAGCATACCGGATACGGTTTCAGCGGCAGGTGAGCCACGCGGTAAAAATGAAGAAGGATTTGCATTTAACAGACTGATCTCCGCACAAAAATCTACCAGCGCAGCGGGTATCATTTCAGGTAATATAGCCAACAGCCTTCGCTCCGATGCCATAACAATTGTGGATCGCTACCGTTTGTATTGCGAAAGCGGATCGCTGCCCAATGCTATACTAAGCTTCCAGGAATATGACCGCAGTACAGGTGAATTATCGGGCGACCCCTATACCGGCAACGGAGAAAGAACAGAACTCGGCAGTTCATTTGCCGACCGCAACGGCAATTACATTTTCCGCTTTAAGGTTAATGCGGCAGACATTGCTGATGAAATAGAAACAGATACGGCTTCCGGTGAAACCACTACCGAACAATTGGCGCCCGATGTGCTGGTTCAGTTGCTCTGCCCCGGCTCTGCTGTGCCCGTTTTTGAATCTGCCCCTAACTGGAATATCGGACATTTAAGAAGGATCAATATTTGTGTTCCCAAAACAAAATCGTGCCTCATTCCGCTGGCATGCAACGGGCAGCATATTTTACAGGGTGTTGGAAATATTGTGCTGGGGCCGCCTGCAGCTTCCGGTACGCGCATTGGTTCTAATAATTTTCTTAACGAGTTGGGCATTATTACCGCTTATGGAAGCGGTGCGCCCGCCGTGCGTTGCGCCGCATGGAACGGCACTTTGCAGTTAAGAGGTTGCCTCAGCCATAACGCCGTGAAATATTACCGGCTGTGGTACCGCCGCAATGCGCCGTTCACCTTTTTCACGGCCTTTACCAAACAATTTTCATTACCCCGGTTCCAGGGTATTAATGTAGTGGATACGCCTGTGTTTGATACGGCAAAAGATGCTTACCTGAACGTGGAAACGGATACTACCTATAGCTGGCTTATTGCCTACCGCAATATAAAAGCAAGGATAGCTACCGGCGACTTTGTTCCGGGCAGCTATATTTTCAGGATCCAGGGATTCGATGCCAGCCTCAACCCTGTGGCCGGAACGGAAGAAACCGTTCCCCTGTATTTTGAAAGCCAGGAAGTAGCTGCGCACATTGATCCTGAAATTACAATGGATGGCGTTGGGCCTTTGGGTGAATGCGCCCTGTTTACATTACCTTTGGTAAACGGAACTGTTGTGGAAGGCGCGGGGCTTACCGTAAAGTTTAAAGCAATACATAAACCTGCATCTTCAATCGGCTTTATGAACAATTATGGATTATCCATGGCCAAAGGCGCAGGTGGCTTTGCATTTACTCCGGCCGCCGCTCCCGCTAATTTTATGGCGCCGGGCATACTCGATGCCACTATAAACAGCGGAAGAAATTATGTACACGGCAATGACCTGAACTGCATTACCTATTTCCGCGGAACGATCAATGAAGCCGCAGCAGATGCAACAGGTTATTACACCGTTACGCTGCTTCCGGCAAGTGGTCACTGGCTGGAACCCGGTCAACCTTTCTGCGCATTCGGTATTTCACTGAGCGGCTACCTGCGGTTAACCAACGGAGAAAGCGGTTACCCTTATTTCTCAGGCGGACAGGTATTAATTGGCATACAAAAACCTTAACCATGCTACAGAATGAATGGCTTCAACTTGTGGTTTGCATACTGGCAACCTGGCGGCTTACGCACCTTCTTTCCAAAGAAGACGGACCATTCGATATCATTTACCGGTTAAGGAAAAAAGCAGGAGCGGGTTTCTTAGGAAACCTGCTCGACTGCTTTTATTGCCTGAGCATTTGGGTAGCCCTGCCCTTCGCATGTTGGATGGCATTTAGCTGGCAAGTACTTTTGCTGCTGTGGCCGGCTATTTCAGGTGCAGCATGTTTGTTTGAACAGTTCAGCTCAAACAATACAACAAGGGTTGATAAAACATTGTATTCAGAAGATTAAAAAATAAAAATCATGTCGTGTTGCGGACAAAAAAGAAATGAAAACCGGCAGCAGGAACAGCACCAGGCTGCAGGCGCTGTGTATAATTACACGCCCAAAATGGGGGAAGATGTGCAATTTGAGTACACGGGCAAAACAGCGCTCACCGTAAACGGTTCCATTACCGGGAAGCGCTATCGTTTTGAACATACCGGAAGTAAGCTGGTAATTGATTACCGCGATGCGGCGGGTATGACGGGCATCCCGGTATTAAGAAAAGTAAAGTAGCTAAAGGATGTGGAAATATTATGCCCGGCCTTATGGCTCTACCCAGGCATCGCTTTCTTTAAGCAGCTTAATAAGTTCTTCAACAGCAATATTGCTGTCAACAGAACGCTTCACTACTTCCTTGCCCTTATATAATGTTATTTTACCGGGACCGCTGCCCACATAACCAAAGTCGGCATCGGCCATCTCACCCGGACCGTTTACAATGCAGCCCATAATGGCTATCTTAACGCCTTTGAGATGATTGGTAACCGCACGTATTCTGGCGGTGGTTTCCTGCAAATCAAACAGCGTTCTGCCACAGGAAGGGCAGGAAATGTATTCTGTTTTTGAAATACGGGTACGGGTTGCCTGCAAAATGGAAAAAGCCGTGCTATTGATGAACTGCTCAGGGCTTTGGTTATCTACGTAATTTCTGCCACTGGCATTGAGCTGCCCGTAGCTGTTGGAAAGCAGCCCATAGCTGCCTGTTGTTATTCCCAAACAAATGCCATCGCCAAAGCCATCCAAAAACAAAGCGCCGGTTTCTGTTGCAAAATGAATAAGATGCTCATCAGGTGTTTGCCAGTTGCTGTCCGTCATTAATATAACAGGATTACGGATATCTTTTTGCAGCAGTTCCATGAACATGCGCCGTACCGATTGCATCGCGTTTTTATTGGTGCTGCTTAATGCCAGCACAACAGTGGGGTCATCTTTAATGCTGTTCAGACTATTTAAATTAAACGAATCGCCTTCATTGAAACAGTCCAGCATTACTACATTTAATATCGTGCTTTTGTTTTGCACGGTCGCATCGGGGTATTCATCAAAAGAAAATAAAGGATAATACTTTTCTTTGTCTGAGCATTCCGTCCATTTTTTTGCAGGCAGTATTACTTTTAATGTGCCGGGTAATGCAAATGGCAATTCATTACCGTTAAAAAATATATAGTCGGCCGCCAGGTCGCTGATGTTCCACTTATCAAGTGCTTCATTGTAGCTATACCCTATGCGTTGTAAAGTTCCTGCTGTAATTTCACCTGCTTTGCTTACATCTGCCACTACTACCGGAACGTGGCGTCCGCCGATATGATTAACCACAAAGGTATCCCGCCGTTTGTACTGGAAAGGGGAGTAGGGAGCGGTGGGGGGTGAGTGGTGAATGGTGAGTGGTGAATGGTGAGTGGTGAGTGAGGCGGCACTGTAGCGTTTCACAATATCGCGGCACACGGGTATTTCAAACTCGGGGTCTTCGGTTAAGGATACCCGTATGGTATCGCCAATTCCGTCTTCCAGCAATGTGCCGATACCGATGGCCGATTTTATTCTCCCGTCTTCCCCGTCGCCGGCTTCCGTAACACCAAGGTGAAGCGGGTAACATTCCTTAAATTCATCAGCCATTTGCCGCACCAGAAGGCGATAGGCCTGCACCATTACCTGGGGGTTGCTGGACTTCATGCTCAGCACAATATTGTGAAAACTTTCATCGCGGGCGATCCGCAAAAATTCCATAGCGCTTTCCACCATGCCCATAGGCGTATCTCCGTACCGGCTCATAATACGGTCGCTCAGCGATCCGTGGTTAGTGCCAATGCGCATAGCCGTTCCATATTCTTTGCAAATTTTCACCAATGGGGTAAACCGCTGCCTTATTCTTTCTATTTCGGAATGGTATGCGCTATCAGTATATTCAATAAATTCAAACTTCTTTTTATCAATATAGTTGCCGGGGTTCACCCGTACTTTTTCAACAATACGGGCGGCAATTTCGGCGGCATTGGGCGTAAAATGTATATCGGCAACGAGGGGCGTATGGTATCCTCTTTTATGAAGTTCATTTTTAATGTTCAGCAGGTTTTCCGCTTCTCTTTTGCTGGGCGCCGTGATGCGTACCATTTCCGCGCCGGCTTCAATACAGCGAACAGACTGCGCTACAGTGCCCAGGGTATCCATAGTATCTGTAGTGGTCATGGTTTGCAGCCGAATGGGATGAAAGTTGCCGGTTAACAATCCACCAATATTTACTTCCCTGGTTTTTAGCCTTTTATATTCAGTTAAGGATTCACAATACCATTGCATAATATAAGTATAAAAGAAAACTACATGCAAAGGTAAACAAAACTAAGATGGCTGTTAACCGGCAGGCAATCAGACATAAGATATCGCGTATCAGCGGCTCAGCCGTCAGGTATCAGGAGAGTAACTGCCAACAATAGAAGGGATACTTCTTCTTTCTCTTCTCCCCGGATTTCGGATTCCCGGCTTCGGATTTAACCATATCTGTCATTGGCCGCCTGGCCGCGAAGCATCTGCAAAGATCCGGTACACAACTAATATTCCACACTATACTCGGCGGCTTCGGGCCGGTTGAGCATATCGCTTAGCGTGGTTAGGAAAGTAACGGTCTTTTTATCGTCCGACAAAATGGTTTGATTGCCTTTGTATTTTTTTATCTTGGCGGGTGCTACAATAATCGTCTTATAATTCATATCGCCCATCATCATCGTCATTTGCTGCAGCATTTGCATAGACGAATCATTTTGTATCTTATTATTGAACAATTCTTTATTGATCAGGGTATTGGATATCTTACCAGCAGCAGCGGCAAAAGCGTATGCCTCCTGCGAAGGGTTTAAAATATTCTTGTCTTTTGATAAATCGGAAGGAATATTTTCGTCAGATCCGCTATCACCTTCATTTTTCAGCTTGTCGGATACGCCCAGTTTATCTATCACTGCTAAATAAGATGATTTCAGTTCCGGTAAATCATTAATATGTTTGAAAGGAAAATTAAGGGTGACTATCAATTCTTTTGCAGCTTCATCTACCTGCATCCGCAGGCTCCCCTCTTTAAACAATTCCTTTTCCTTAGCGGTAAGCGTGGTGGAGGTATCTGTAAAAGACTTAAAATAAACAGTGGAGTCTTTCTTCTCAGGTATTTTGGTTTCATCTTTATTTTCCTGTCCTATCTGATCCATGAGCGCGAGCATTTTGCTCATATCTAAGGTAACAGTATACACGCCGCTGTTGTTTTTATTGATTACAATCTTTTCCTCGGTATCCAAACAGGAGCTGAAGAACAATACAAAAAGCAGGGAAGCGATAGCCGGTATTTTGTTGGTCATGTTTATAAATTGATAGTATAAAGGTAGAGAGATGGGGTGCAATTGCGGATACCTTCCGGTTAAATTTTTTTCTGCTTTAAAATGCTCCAGTTCTCCTCATCCCTTACAATAAGGTTGTTCAGGATGCCAAGGCGGTCTATTTCTAATTGTACCGTGTCGCCGGGTTGCAGCCATTGTTCAGTATATCCGGGGTTACTCAATTTAGCTGTGCCATTAAGTTCCAGGAAACATCCCGTGCCTACGGTTCCGCTGCCAATAATATCACCGGGATACAAATTGGCGCCGTAAGAAGCCCTTTCGATAATTTCGGCAAATGTCCAGTCCATATCGCCCAGGTTGCCTTCGCTTACCAGCTCGCCGTTTACCCTGCATTTCATCACCAGGTTCCAGCACTTGCCGGTATGATTAGTTTTTGCGGGTATTTCTAAAAATTCCAGCTCATCAAGGGTTATCAACGCCGGGCCTAAAGCGGTTGAAAAATCTCTTCCTTTGACATCGCCGGGATTTAGCGGCATTTCTACTGATTGTAATTTTCTTGCGCATATACCATTCATGATCATAAGCCCTCCTATATATTCATCCGCAAGAGCCGCCGGAATATTCCGGCCCTGCTTACATACTACCACGGCGGCCTCCAGTGCAAAGTCTAACTTTTCCAAATGATCCGGCATGCATTGTACTTCTCCGGGACCCTGTACGCTGTAATGGTTGCCGAAATAAAATACAGGATACTGATCAAATTCCGGCGCTACCGGTGCATTACGGCTACGCCCAAGCGCAGCTACGTGCTGCCGGAATGCGTGTGCGCCCCTGTAAGAAGTGGGAAATGGAACAGGTGATAATATTGTAACCGTATCATAAGGAATACCCCTGTTTTGCAGGAACCGCCCTGCTTTTACCCCTTCTTCGGCCCTTTTGGCTAAAGGAAAAGCATCTTCCCAGTAATTCAGGAACATGCCCATGCTGCCGGGCAGGTCGGGATGCAGCTCATCTGTATTATACAAGTGTCCGTTTATCAGCAGGGCTAACTGGTCATGCGACTCGCGGTGGTATGAAACTAATTGCACGCTTAAGATTTATATTGCAATATAAAGGAATGTTTTACAATAGCGCTTTATTGGTTCAAACAGGTTTTTTTTAGCAATAAGGTGCTCAAAGGAAAGTGACGGATAGAATTAAAGGCAGATTTTTGTATCTTTTCGTATGAAAATGTTTTTCCTGCTTTTCATTTTGCTTTTCACCTCACAATATATGAACGCCCAGATAAAAACAGATGCATGGCTGTCTGAATTATTATATAGCAACGCTTCTGCGCCCCTGCTTCACATCCTGAACAATCCCGACAGCTTTCAATACCAGTTGATTTATACACAAATTGACCGCAACAGCAACAATACCCCTTCTTTTAAACACTACTATTGCCATGTTGATAAAAACCGGTATTTCAACCCGGCTTCCACCGTAAAAATGCCGCTGGCTTTCCTCGCACTGGAAAAGCTGAATACACTGAGCAAGGCAGGTGTAAATAAATATACACCCATGTTAACCGACAGTGCTTACTCCGGCCAAACAGCAGTGCTCACAGACAGTACCGCTGAACACGGGTTACCCTCCATAGCACATTACATCAAAAAAATATTTTTAGTAAGCGATAACGACGCCTATAACCGCCTGTACGAGTTTATAGGGCAAAAAACCATCAATGAAAGGCTCTGGCAAATGGGGTATACAGATTTTCGCATTACCCGCCGTTTTGTTCGGGCCACCGAAGAAGAGAACCGCCATACCAACCCTGTGCGCTTTGTTGACGGAGCGGGAGAACCCCTGTACACGCAACCCGCCGCTTACAGCAACATAGCATTTGATTTTAGTAAAAAGATCCTGGTGGGACGGGCACACTATAACCGCGATGACCTTTTGGTACATGAGCCTATGGATTTTACCACCCATAACAACGCGCCGCTTGAAGACCTGCAGCAAATACTACAGTCCGTTTTGTTTCCTGCATCAGTAAACGCCAGGCAACGGTTTAATTTAACACCCGGCGATTACCGGCTTCTTTACCGGTATATGTCTATGCTTCCTGCCGAAAGTAAATATCCTGAATATGATACCGCCACATACTTCGACAGCTACACGAAGTTTTTCCTGTTCAGATCTGGCAGAACCAAAATACCGTCGTATATTAAAGTGTTCAATAAAACAGGCTGGAGCTATGGTTTTTTAACGGATATCGCTTACATCGCTGATTTCAAAAATAAGGTGGAGTTTATGCTGAGCGGCACCATTTATGTAAACCGCGATGGGATACTGAATGATGATACCTACGAATACGAAGAGCTAGGCTACCCTTTTTTTAAAGAGGTGGGGGATATTATTTACCGGTACGAGTTAGAGCGAAAACGAAACTTTGCTCCGGATCTAAAAAATTTTAATATAGAGAGTGGTGAATAGTGAGCCGTGCATGCAAAACCAGAAGGAAAGCAAGACGTCTTCCTGTTTACATAGCATCACACAAAACATAAAATAAAATGAATGTTATTACCCGGATCATTATCCTTATTTGCATAATAGCAGGTGCTCAATCTGCTTTTTCACAATCCACGTGGATTCGCATTAACCAGTTGGGCTATACACCTGAGGGCATTAAAGTGGCGGTATGGGGCGGCAAAGAAACGCTATCGTTTAAGCAATGGCAATTAATAGACGCGGCTTCAAAAAAAGTGGTATTCAGCGCAAAAGCAGGAAGGTCTTTAGGTGCTTACGGTCCATTCAGGGAAACACTGCGTTTAAATTTTTCCGCGTTTAAACAACCAGGGCGTTATTATTTGCAGGCTGGCACTATTGTATCACCCGAATTTGAAATTGGTAAGGATGTGTATAAAGGCGCGGCAGATTTTTGTTTATACTATATGCGCCAGCAACGCAACAATTTTAACCCAATAACCAAAGACAGTTGCCATACACAGGATGGCTATACCTTATACGGCCCCATGCCCGACAGTACATTTATTGATGTTAGCGGCGGCTGGCACGATGCTACCGATTACCTGCAATACGTAACCACTTCGGCAAATGCCACCTTTCACCTGCTGGCCGCTTACCGCGATTTCCCCGGGGCTTTTGGCGATGCTCACCAGGCTAACGGGCTGGAAGGCAGCAATAATATACCCGATGTGCTGGATGAAGCACGCTGGGGATTAGACTGGCTGCTGAAAATGCACCCGCGTGCAGACTGGATGTTCAACCAGGTAGCAGATGACCGTGATCATATTGGGATGCGTATGCCCGCAATGGACAGTCAATATGGCCGCGGATACCAGCGCCCCGTGTATTTTGTGAGCGGTGAGCCGCAAATAAGAGGAAAATTTATGAACGATACCAAAGGCACTTCTTCAACGGCAGGGAAATTCAGCAGCGCGTTTTCACTGGGGTGGCAGCTATTTCATACCCTCGACAATAATTACGCGCAAACATTAAAGGAGCGATCTTATTCTGCCTTTGCATTTGGATTAAAGAAACCGGGTAACACCCAAACCGCTTCGGTGGTATCACCCTATATTTATGCCGAAGACAACTGGATGGACGATATGGAATTGGCGGGCGCAATGCTGGGCAATGCCGCCGCACCGCAGTTAGCAGGAACTACCGGTATAGATTATGCGTACAGCCTGGCGCAAAAGGAGCCACTAACCCCCTGGCTGGGCGCCGATACCGCCAGCCATTACCAATGGTATCCCTTCATCAATGTAGGCCATTACGAATTGATCAAAAAACTCAACGATAAACGGAGAGACACAGTAGCGGCCTATTATAAGCAGGGCATTGAACTGGTATGGAACAAAGCAAAGCAGAATGCTTTTCTGCGCGGCGTGCCCTTCATATGGTGCAGCAATAACCTTACTACCTCATTTGCCATACAATGTTACTGGTACCGGCAGGCCACAGGCGATAAAAGCTTCGAAGAACTGGAGCAGGCAAATTTCGACTGGTTGTTTGGCTGTAATCCGTGGGGAACCGGCATGGTATATGGCCTGCCGGCCTGGGGCGACACGCCCGATGACCCGCATGCCTCTTTTTTAAAAGTGGGAAATTTCCCGGTTAATGGCGGCATTGTGGATGGGCCGGTGTACGGAAGCATTTTTGGAAACCTTATCGGGCTTCAGCTTACTAAACCCGACGAATATGCGCAGTTTCAAAGTCCGTTGGCCGTATACCACGATGATTCGGGCGATTACAGCACCAACGAGCCCACCATGGACGGAACAGCTTCGCTGATCTACCTGCTGGCGGCAAAGGAAAGCGGCGATTCCTTACCGGCAAAAAATTCATCTAAAAAAAAACGATAGCCGGCAATAACCAGCACAAAAAATTTAGCTACAACCATGGCGGTATTGTGAGGGGCGACACAAGCGCTAAAACCATTGCCATTGTTTTTACAGGAGATGAATTTGGAGATGGCGGTAACGTTATTGCTCATACCTTAAAGCAACAAAAGGTAAAGGCTTCTTTTTTCCTTACCGGGAATTTTTACCGCAATCCTGCATTTACAACGCTCATCAGCACTTTAAAGAAAGACGGACATTACTTAGGAAGCCATTCTGATAAGCATTTGCTGTATTGCGACTGGTATAAAAGAGACAGCTTACTGGTAACAAAAGAAACATTCACTTCTGATCTGCAGGATAGCTATACCACTATGAACCGGTTTGGCATCACAAAAAGCAATGCGCCTTTTTTTCTGCCTCCCTACGAATGGTACAACGACAGCATTACCGCCTGGACAAAGCAGCAGGGGCTGAAGCTGATCAACTTTACACCAGGCACATTAAGCAATGCCGATTACACTACACCCGACATGAAAAATTACCGCTCAACGGATACCATATATCAATCTATAATAGCTTATGAACAAAAGCAGGGGCTGAATGGCTTTATTTTATTACTGCATATTGGTACCGACGCCAAACGAACGGATAAAATGTATAACCGTTTGGGCAACCTGCTGCAATACCTGAAAGCTAAACAATACCGCCTGGTGCGGGTGGATGAATTATTGAAATAAGTATATAGCCGGGGGGTTGTTTAAAAAGTAATATTTGCACTAAGTCGCTAATCTGCCTGCCAGACAGCAGGCGGCAGGCACGAAGAAAATAAAACGGGAAGATCAGAACTTTGTGTTCCTCCCTGCCGTCAGCAGGTTTGTGTGTTAGTGGCACTTCTTCCATACCGGCCCCTTTTGAGACAGCCTCAGACCGCTATATACAAAGTGGATAGCTCATATTCTTTACCTTTACGTTCATGCCGGGCATTCATATTTACGATAGCATTAATTTATTATCAAAGCTCAGCTTACGGCGTACCTGGAATGCAGCCAAGGTGTTAAGCAGCTATTATATCAGCCGCTGGAAAAAAAAGCCCGTACAATGGGGTTATCCTATTTCCATTTCTTTTGAGCCAACCACCTCCTGTAACCTGCGTTGCCCCGAATGCCCGAGCGGGTTAAGGAGCTTTACACGGCCTACCGGCATGCTTAAAAAAGATTTCTTCAGCCAAACGATTGATGAAATATATAAAGACCTGCTGTACCTGGTATTTTATTTCCAGGGCGAGCCTTACCTTAACCCCGGCTTCCTGGAAATGGTGCGGTACGCTTCAAACAAAAAAATTTATACCGCCACATCTACCAACGCACACTATCTTAATGACGATAATGCCCGAAAAACCATTGAAAGCGGTTTAGACCGGCTCATCATATCTATTGACGGCACTACGCAGGAAGTTTACCAGCAATACCGCCGCGGCGGCAAATTAGATAAGGTAATAGAGGGCGCTAAAAATATTGTGAAGTGGAAGCGGGAACTAAAAAGTAAGACCCCTTTTGTAATATTCCAGTTTTTGGTGGTGAAACCCAACGAACACCAGATACAGGATGTAAAACAGTTAGCAAAAGAAGTAGGAGTTGACGATGTGTGGTATAAGACCGCCCAGGTATACGACTATGAAAACGACCCCAACAACCTGATCCCTGCTATTGATAAATTCAGCCGTTACAAAAAAACCAGGGAAGGCACCTATAAAATTAAGAGTAGGCTGGATAATCATTGCTGGAAGCTATGGCACGCCAATGTAATTACGTGGGACGGGCTGGTAGTTCCCTGTTGTTTTGATAAAGATGCCATGCATCGCCTGGGTAATTTAAAAACACAGTCGTTTAAGGAAATATGGCATAACGACAACTACAAACAGTTTCGCAGCGAGCTGATGACCAGCCGCAGGAATATTGATATTTGCGCCAACTGCAGCGAGGGAACCAAAGTGTGGGGCTGATTACCGGAAAGGAGAAACGCTCTGCCCTTCTATTCTTTCACCTTTCAGGCGCTGGGGCGTACCATTATATAATTTTACAAAAAAACCCGCTATTCATATATGCTTCTACACGTTCACCCGGTTAACCCGCAACCGCGCCAGATAAAAACCATTGTTGAATGTTTGCAGGATGGTGGTATCATTATATACCCAACGGATACCATTTATGGATTGGGGTGCGATATCTTTCAGCATAAAGCCATAGAACGCATTGCCCGTATCAAACATATAGATCCGGAAAAAGCTAATTTTTCCTTTGTATGCTACGATCTCAGCGACCTGAGCATTTATACCAAAAGTATTGATACGCCTTTATACCGTATACTAAAAACCTATTTACCCGGGCCTTATACTTTTATTTTACCATCGAGTAAAGAAGTGCCCAAAATTTTAAAAAGCAAAAAAAATACAGTAGGGATCAGGGTACCTGAAAATAAAATTGCAAGAATGATCGTGCAGGAGCTGGGGCACCCCATATTAAGCACAACACTGCCCGGTGATATAGTGGAAGCGTATACCGATCCAGAAATCATTGAAGATAACTTTAATAAGCTCGTAGATATTGTAGTAGATGGCGGCATTGGCGGCGTAACGCCATCTACCGTTATTGATTGCACGGGCAGCTCGCCGGTGCTGGTAAGGATAGGGCTGGGAGAATGGTATGAAGCCGTTTGATATGCCGGCTTTTTATTGAGACGTTAAAGCTGTGTTACTATTGGCTTTAAAAACCCTGATAAAGTTTCCACCTAAAACCTTCAATATATCTTTTTCATTGTATCCCCTGTCAACCAGCGCTTTTGTTACTTTCGGATAATCCTGCACACCGCTTAATTCCTGCGGCAGTGATTCAATACCATCCATATCTGCTCCCAACCCCACATAATCCACTCCCACCAGCTTTACAATATAGTCAATGTGATCTATGAGCAGGGATAAGGGCGGACGGATTGTTTCCATTTCGGCGGCGTATTTTTTCCCCAGCCATTCTGCAATGGCATAGGGCTGCCAGTTCAGTTGCTTCAACGAATCTCTTTCGGCACGGTGGCGTTCAAATATCTCCTTCCGCCTTTCCTGGTAATTGCTGTCTAAAAAACCGGAGTAAAAATTTACCTGTATCACACCGCCGTTCTTTGCCACCGCTTTTATCTGTTCATCTTTAAGGTTGCGAAACACCGGGCAAATGGCATATACGCTGCTATGCGACAGCAATACCGGTTTCGTGGTAAGCTTTATTACATCATAAAATGTTTGCTCCCCCACATGCGACAGGTCAATCATCATGCCCATTGCATTCATCCGTTTTACTACCTGCCGGCCAAAATCAGTGAGCCCTTTCCTTTTGATTTCCCCACGGGGCATTTCAGTATCGGCACCCTTGTTAGATGTTTCATCTTTTGCCGAACTGGCCCATGAAGTAGAATTATTCCAGGTAAGCGTAAGGTAACGGGCGCCGCGCTTATACAGGCTGTCTAAATAATCGAGCCGGTCTTCTATCATATGCCCGCCTTCCACACCGATCATGCAGCCCAGCTTCTTTTGGCGCACCGCTTTTTGTAAATCCGCAGGCGAAGTAACCATCATCATTTTAGCAGGGTTACGTTTAACAATAGCATACAGGGAGTCTATCTCCAGATTGGCAAATTGGAATGCTGTATCTTTTCCAAAAGTGTCATCGCAAAAAACGGAGAACACCTGCACATCCACCCCGCCTTTTTTAAACCGGGCAATATCCGAATGGGCTTTACCGGTAAGATCATTTTCTATGTTCAGGCCATGCATGGTAGCCGAAGAAAGCACATCATTATGTGTATCCACCACAACGGCCTTCTGGTGTATGGCTCTATAGTTTTGTGCATGAACAGCTATATTATACAACAAAAAAATAAATAACAGAAGAACGTGTTGCTTCATGCTTCAAAAATTATGTTTAACGCGTTTCTTTTAACAGATAGGATCATTGGCACATAGGTACACATAGTTCTTTTTATTCTTTCCATTGTATTCCTTTGTTCCTACTGTGCCTATGTGTTTTAAATGTATTTTTTTTAACAAATGGATCATAGGAGACACATAAACACACATAGCTTTTAATTCTCTCAACGAAGGAGACTGCCCCGTAACAGGAGTTGTTCCGCAGCTCACTCCTCTTTACCTCCTTTTTCGCCGATAAACCATTGTTCTTTATTTTTAAAAAGCACATTAAATGTAGTTAAGGATCCATAAATGCGGGTAATGTATTGCTGAAGGTTTACTTTATCCTCATCACTGAGTTTTTTGTGCGCATTGATCTGCTGCTCCAGTACCCGCAGCCTGTCGCGCAGCATTACAACTTTGTGAAAGAAAACTTCCACGGGTATCTCTTTCGGCTTCAATGAGCGGTCTGCCGGTTGCAGGAGCATTGTTCCCCCGGTCCACCTGTCGCCCAAAGGCACTTTCTCCGTTACATCTCCCCATAGGCGTAATATTTTAAGCAGCGACTTTTCCGTTTCTGAAACGGTTTCCACCTCTGCTGTTACATTTTCCGGAATGATCTCATCGAGTTGCGGATCGGTTTTATCAATTTCTTTTATGCCGTGGTTAATAAAAGAAATGATATAGACCGCGTATTTAACGCCTACAATAACACCGGGGCCAAACTGCGTATGCTGCAACCGGGTACCAATGCCTGAAGTGAGTTGTTCCTGTTCCATTATGCATCAAATATTAGTAAGGTTCAAGATAAAAATTTTTTACCGAACAGGTTTCAAATAACAGCTTCTATACCTCTTATGGCTTTACCTGTTGCGGGAATTTCGACATTTCAATGCCCAGGCTTTCCATTAACCGGATCATTTTAAGGTTTATTTCCTGCTTTATGGCATTAAACTCATCCATGGGGATGGGAGCTGTATAATAATCGGTTTGTACAAGATATCCCTGTTGTACGATATCGTTTAAAAAAATGTTCCTGTTCTCTATTTTGGGATGCTGTAAAATTTCCTGCATCCCATCTAACAGTTGTTGAATTTGCATTGCCGTTGTAGCGGTGTCAAGCTCCAGCTTTAAATCGGCACGGCGCTGTGTACGCAGGCTCAGGTTATCTACAATACTATCTACCATTTGCTTGTTGGGCACACTAACGTATGTTTTTTCGGTTGTACGTAACCGTGTGCTTCTGAAACCGATCCTTTCTACCGTACCTGTTACTTGCTGTACTTTAAGCACATCACCTACAACAAAAGGCTTATCAAAGAAAATGATAAAGGAAGCGATAAGATTCTCCAGGCTCTCCCTGGCAGACAATGCCAGCGCCACACCTACGATACCCAATCCGGTAAGGAGGTCCATGATCTGGTAGCGGAAAGCAAATTTGATAACGGTTAATATGCCTGCTATGCTTACAATGGCTTTCAGGAAGTCTTTAAAAAAAACAATGAGCTGGTGTTCTCCCTGTAGTTCTCCGCCGGCATTATTTTTAGCAATAACGAGTGCCAGGTAGTCAATCATCCGGAGCAGCAACCAAAAAAAGGAAACAATAAGCAGCGCGGTTGCTATGCGGTCTACAATTGTTTTTGTGTTGGTTTTGTAAAAATCATATTGCAATACTTCCGGGAAATGCAGCGAGGAAAGGGCGATAACGGCGGTAAGTACAATGATGAAATATTCCAGGGGAGCCAGTATCAGCTTTATGAAGGCCTGCCGGTCTACCCTGCGGCCAATTTTGCGGAGCAAATAAATAATAGCAGCGGCTATCGGCCTGCTGAAATATTTTTTGAGCAGGTACATGCCCAAAATAATAAGGCTTACCGTAAGATAATCTCCGATACTGTTATCTAAAACAATCCTGTTCAGAAATTCATTCATGTTACCGTTCTTTAGTTGATAGGATACAGCTCTATTCCCGTATCGTTAAGCACATATATACCCCGTTGCGTGATGTATATTTTTTCAGCCTGTTGTATTGCCACGGGAAGCGGCGCCTCCTTTAATTCCAGCGTTCCCGGCGTATACCGAACAAACTCATGCCGCCGCCGGCCTGCAATGGTTTTACCTGTTATCTGCAAATCGCTGATACCCGTTAGCGCTATGGTGTTTTTGAGCGTACCATAATAATCAAATATATACAGTCCGTTCGCCGCATCATACATATATACAAACCCGTCCCTGTCTGTTATCTTTACCGGGGAAGGCATTACATCTAATACCTGGCGCAGATCGGCGGTTTCAATAAGCAGCCTGCCGTTTTCATCAATCTTTTTAAGCTTTGCCGATTGTTCATCAAATATCCAAACGTTATTATCATAGGAAAGACCTACAGCCTTTGCCTGGAAAATACCGGTCTTTCTCAGGTCTATTACATTTATCCTGTTCAGGTAGCGGTCCAGCATCACTATCGTTGAAAAGTCTTTATAATACAGCAGCACTTTCATAGGGTTGGTTACATCCATCGCATACACCGTTCCATAGCGGCGTACTTCGTTAAAAACATTCAGTGTGTCGCCTTTATCATTAAATTTTATTAAAAGACCAGCCGGGGTAAGCACATACACATTTCCCAGGTTATCGGCAGCAAACTGCCTGGCCTTACCGGTATAGATGGTAACGGAAGGCGAAAGCGCAACAACGCTGCTGCTTTGCAATACCGTATCCGTTTGCGCATATAGTTGTAACGCGGCACTGCATAATAATATAGTAAGGAGGAAGCGCATCAGGATTCAAAATATTTCAGTTCAAGACGCTGTCCGTCGAATACCGCATAGCTGTTATAACGTATCCAGTCGCCCAAATTAATATACCGGCTGCCGCCACTCAGAGAAAAATCAATGGGAAGGTGCCGGTGGCCAAAAATAAAAAAGTCGTAATGCTTTTGCTGCAGCACTTCTTTGCAATAGCTGATCAGCCATTCCTTGTCTTCTCCCAAAAACTGCGCATCATCTTCGCCCGTTGCCGCCCTGCTGCTTTTGCTCGACCAGTGCGCAATGCCCATACCTATATACGGAGGGAGGAGCCCAAACAGCCACTGGCAGGCTTTGTTCCGGAATATTTTTTTTAAGAACTTGTAACCCGTGTCGCCGGGGCCAAGCCCGTCGCCATGACCGATTAAAAATTTTTTTCCGTTAAACTCAAAATCCTTTGGCTCATAATATACCGGGATGCTTAGCTCATTTTCAAAATACCCGCTCATCCACATATCATGGTTACCTACAAAAAAATACAGGGGTATACCACTGTCTGTTAGCTCCGCCATTTTACCCAGGATGCGAACGAATCCCTTGGGCACTACTTTCTTATACTCATACCAGAAATCGAAAAGGTCGCCCACGATAAAAATGGCCGCGGCATCTTCTTTTATTCCGGAAAGAAAGCGAACAATATGCTTTTCCCGTTTCAGGCTTGAAGCATGATCGGGAACACCCAGGTGAAAATCGGAAAGAAAGTATATATTTTTTCCTGTAGGAACCTGCATTTGTGCAAGATAAAATGAAATGCTTCAATTTTCTGTCAAAAACACAAATACTTCTTTTGGTCCGTGCACGCCAACCACCAGCGTTTTTTCAATATCAGCCGTCCGGCTCGGACCCGTTGCAAAAGTAATGAGGGAGGGTATTTTGCCTGCATATTTTTCTTTTAGTAGTTGCAGCCCGTCTTTAACATCATACACCAGTTGGTTAACATAAGCTACGCAAATATGCACCGGTGCATACACGCTGGTTGTTCTGCCGCTTTGCTGTGCCGTGCTCATCACAATGCTTCCTGTTCTGGCTATTAGCATTTCACATCCCGTAACAGCCACATCGGCCCCGGCGAGGGGCTTTTGAGAAAAAGCAATATGAGCCAGCTTTTCCCGCAGCAGGGTTTCTTTACAAAAAACCTCTTTCCATTGCCTCTGTTGTATAAGCAGCGATAATTGCTGCTGCATTTCTGTTTCCCCGGCGCAATATAAAAAACGGCCCTGCAGCGCGCTGAACGCTTCGGCAAAAAGTATTTCAGGATCATCCGCAGGGGGTAAAAACACAGACTGGTTTCCCTCGCTTTGGGGAAAAGGCAAAGGCACTGGTGTGCTCAGTGCCTTTCGTATCTTTTTAAGCATATTTTCCTTTGCAGGAGAAACCTTCATTACGTTAGGAGTTTGGTATGATTTCAGCAGGAGGAACACCAGCGCTGATGCCGCCGCCTTCAGAACCATTGGATCCGGTATGGTCACCATGATGATGATGGTCGTGCACCACATCGGCGGGCTTCTTCTCTTCAAAAGGCCGTTTGCCGATCAATTGCTCCAGGTCGCTTTGAAAAAGCACCTCGCGTGTGAGCAGTTCTTTTGCAATGACTTCCACCTGCTGCTTCTTTTCCTGCAACAGGTTCTTGGTTCTGCTGTATTCTTCGTCTATCAGCTTTCTTACCTCTTCATCAATTATTTTCCCGGTTTCTTCGCTGAAAGGCTTGGTGAAATAGTTTTCCTGCTGCGGATCATAATAGCTGATATTCCCCAGCTTTTCGTTCATGCCGTATATGGTAATCATCGAATAAGCGATCTTGGTTACCTGCTGCAAATCGTTGCTGGCGCCGGTGGAAATTTTTCCAAAGAAGATCTCTTCACTTGCTCTTCCGCCCAGGGTCATGGCAATCTGGTCTTTTAACTGGTCTGTATTATAAAGGTATTGCTCTTTTGGTGTATACTGTGCATACCCGAGGGCGGCCGTGCCACGGGGAACGATGGTAACTTTTAGCAAAGGATACGCGTGTTCAAGGAACCAACCACAAATAGCGTGTCCGGCTTCGTGATAAGCAATGATCTCTTTTTCGTCGGGCGATATGATCTTGTTCTTCTTTTCCAGCCCGCCAATCACACGGTCTATCGCGTCCTGGAAATCGTTCATCTCCACTTCGGTCTTTCCTTTACGGGCAGCTATCAAAGCGGCTTCATTACACACGTTGGCGATATCTGCGCCGGCAAAGCCGGGCGTTTGTTCAGCCAGTTTAAATACATCTAGCTTGGCCGATTTTTTAATGGGTTTTAAATGCACATGAAAAATCTCTTCTCTTCCTTTTACATCCGGCTTGTCAATAGTAATCTGCCTGTCGAACCGACCCGGGCGCAATAAAGCGCTGTCCAGCACATCCGGCCTGTTGGTAGCCGCAAGTATAATAATCCCGCTGTCGGTGCCAAAGCCATCCATTTCTACAAGCAACTGGTTAAGCGTATTCTCTCTTTCATCGTTGCTCATCATCATGTTCTTACCTCTTGCCCTGCCAATCGCATCTATTTCATCAATGAATATGATACAGGGTGCCTTTTCCCTGGCCTGCTTAAACAAATCCCTTACCCTGCTTGCCCCTACGCCAACAAACATCTCCACAAAATCGGAGCCGCTCAAACTAAAGAAAGGCACCTGCGCTTCCCCCGCCATGGCTTTTGCCAGCAGGGTTTTACCGGTACCCGGAGAGCCAACCAGCAATGCGCCTTTTGGAATTTTGCCACCGAGCGCCGTATATTTTTTGGGGTTCTTTAAAAAATCCACGATCTCCATTACTTCCTGCTTGGCTTCTTCCAGTCCGGCCACATCGGCAAAAGTGATATTCACCTTCGTGCCTTTTTCAAACAAAGTAGCTTTTGATTTGCCAATGCTGAAAATACCGCCAGGGCCACCACCACCACCGGGGCCGCCTACCTTACGCATCATTAAAATGAACAGCAGGGCAAACATGAGCAGCGGAAAGATGTAGCTGAGCAAAGAGCCAAACCATTCGGGATCACTTACTATCTTAACAGGCACTTCTTTTACCTGCGCATGCTCTTTGTAAAACTCAGCAAGCGTTGTGCCCGTGTAGGTTTTGGCATCCGGAACTTCAAACTGGAAATGTGGTCCTTCGGTTCTTGAAACAATTGACCACCTGTCTCCCAGTAATTCTCTGTAAATGGGTTTATTTAAACTGTCTTTGTTTATAAAAACCCTTACCATATCTTTATTGCGAACCAGCTCCAGCTTCTGAATATCATTTTTAACAAGCATTTCGTTACGGAACTGGAGATCCGAAATAATGGTTGCTGTTGGCGTAGCGCCTTTATAGAGCTGATAGCCTACCAGCAAAAGCGCAACGATACCATATACCCAGTAAATACTGAACTTTGGACCGCGTCGCTGAGATTTGTCGTCTCCATCCGGTCGCTTTTTGAATCCGGGAATTTTATCCTGATTATTATCCTGTGCCATAAACTTCTTCGCTTAAATAATTTAAATTATAATTAAAAAACCGGATACGCCCGGTTATTAAAAAAATGACCGTTTAGGTTTTGTTCTGCAGATCATGCTTCGTGTTCTGTATAACCGCCATCATTCCACATTTCTTCCAGCTTATAAAACTTCCGTGTTTCCGGCTGAAAAACATGCACTACAATATTTACATAGTCAATTAGCACCCATTGCAGGGCCTGGTAACCTTCGTGGCGATACGGCAATTCACCGGTGTGTAGTTTAACTTCCTGCTCTATTGCATCGGCAATAGCCCTTACCTGCACATTGCTGGAAGCTTCGCAAACGATAAAAAAATCTGCAACGGCTTCCTGTATTTTACGCAGATCCAGCGAAACAATATTTTCTCCTTTTTTTTGACGGATGGCGCTGATGATGGTTTTAAATAGCTTACTGTTCCTCGTCAACCTGGCTGCACGTTTGGGCCGTGCAGCTAACACCTGTAATGCTGCCAATAGAATCAATTTTAGATTTACCCTTTTTTTTCGGGGCTGATTTGGTTATCATTTAAAAAAGCAATGCGATGCAACTGCTTATTTGTTTTACGATTATATAACTTGCTCAAAAATAGTAATTAATTCGGTATTCTCTTATGCAATCCTTCGGACAGTCTTTTACCGTATTACCCAGTATTGACAGCACCAACAACTATGCCATGCAAATGGTTCATGCCCGTTTGGCAAAGCATGGCGATGCCTGGTTTGCGCTTAACCAAACTAAGGGCAAAGGGCAAAGAGGGAAAACCTGGCGAAGCAGGGCAGGGGAAAATATAATTATAAGCGTTGTTACAGCGCCTTCCTTTTTACTTCCTGTACAATCTTTTTTGCTGAATGCAGCTATTGCACTGGGTACGTATGACTTTTTTAAAAAATACGCCGGCGATGAAACCCGCATCAAATGGCCGAATGATATTTACTGGCGTGACAGAAAGGCAGGCGGCATATTAATAGAAAATAGCATACGGTCTAAGAAATGGTTATATGCGGTTGCCGGCATAGGCCTCAATATTAACCAGTGCCATTTTGAGGAAACCGTAGCCCGGCCAACATCACTCCGGCAAATAACCGGTAAAAGCTTTGAAGTAATTGATCTTGCCAAAGAGTTGTGTGCATGCCTGGAAGCAAGGTATGAAACTTTAAAAGCAGGAAATGAAACACTAATTTTACATAACTACGGGCAGGCAATGTATAAGCTAAATGAGCAGGTGAAGTTTAAACACAACGGCATTTTGCTGGAGGCCCTCGTAAAAGGCGTAACGCCGGACGGGCTGCTGATCGTTGAAACAGCTAATAAAAAAGAAGAAAAATGGCTGTGGGGAACCGCAGAATGGATATTATGATGCGTTGAAGGCACCAAGATAAATAAAACGGGAAGATCAGCGCTTTGTGGCTTAGTGGCATATCTTCTATATCGGCCTTTTTGAAACAGCCTCAAGAAACGGCTCAATGGTTATTCAAAAACCTGATTTTAAACAGCTTCTTAGCGATTTACAATTCATGACTAATTTTATTCCCATTTTTCCATTAAGCATTGTAGTATTTCCGGGGGAAGAAGTAAACCTGCATATTTTTGAACCCCGCTATAAGCAGCTTATTAAAGAATGTTTCAGCGATGTAAAGCCTTTTGGCATACCGCCCATTATCAATAGCCGAATGGGTGATCTGGGCACTCTTGTAAAGGTGCAGGAATTGGTGAAAATATATGATAACGGCGAAATGGATATCCGCATAAAAGGTACTGCTGTTTTCCGGATACTGGAGCTTATCAAACGCATTCCGGATAAGCTGTATAGCGGCGCCATCGTTAATTACCCCGAAACCAATGAAACCGGGAGCGAAACGCTCATGAAAAAAGTGTTAAAGAGCATGAGAGAAATGCACCGGCTTTTAAAAATCACCAAACAATTTAGGCTCCCGGATGAACGCCTGAAAGCTTTTGATATAGCACACCACGCGGGCTTGTCTGTTGAGGAAGAGCAGGAGCTGCTTGGGCTCACACAGGAAATACACCGGCAGGAATATTTAAAACGGCACCTTCATACCATCATTTCCGTATTAAAAGAAACAGAAACCTTAAAAGAAAGAATAAAGCTGAATGGTCATTTTAAAAATCCCGGTTCAATGGATTTATAAGTTTATTGTTTGTGATTTGTGGTTTATTGTTGCCTCGCTTCGGATTGTTTCACATGTACTACTTATAGCTGAATGCTGGTTGCTGACAGCTTTATGCCTTATCAGCTATTCATGCTGGCCAGGAACTCCTGGTTGTCTTTTGTTCCTCTCATCCGTTTCAGCAATTCATTCATGGCCTCCTCGGCATTCATGTCGGCCAGGTAGTTACGCAGCAAATGCATTCTTTTCAGCACATCCTTATCCAACAGCAGGTCTTCGCGGCGGGTAGAAGAAGCTACAAGGTCTATAGCCGGGAATATGCGCCTGTTGGCCAGGCGCCTGTCTAACTGCAGCTCCATATTACCGGTTCCTTTAAATTCTTCAAAGATCACTTCATCCATTTTTGAACCGGTATCTATTAAAGCCGTAGCCAGTATGGTTAATGATCCGCCATTCTCAATTTTTCTTGCGGCGCCAAAAAACTGTTTGGGTTTTTGCATGGCGTTGGCTTCCACGCCGCCCGACAATACTTTACCCGATGCAGGAGCAACGGTATTATGTGCGCGGGCCAAGCGGGTAATGGAATCAAGCAGGATAACCACATCGTGCCCGCATTCTACCAAACGCTTGGCTTTTTGCAGGGCAATGGTAGATACTTTTACGTGCTTTTCCGCGGGCTCGTCAAAGGTAGAAGCAATAACTTCCGCCCTTACGCTTCTTTCCATATCGGTTACTTCTTCGGGGCGTTCATCAACCAGCACGATCATCATATAGCACTCGGGATGGTTTTCAGCAATAGCGTTGGCTATATCTTTCAGTAAAACCGTTTTACCCGTTTTAGGCTGCGCCACAATTAATCCGCGCTGCCCTTTACCGATAGGTGTAAATAAATCAATCATTCTTGTGCTCAATGCCGATGGCTGCGTGAAAAGGTTCATCTTTTCAAAAGGGAACAAAGGTGTAAGGTAATCGAAAGGCACCCTGTCTCTTACTTCTTCGGGCGATTTGGCATTGATCGTTTCCACTTTAAGTAAGGCGAAGTATTTTTCGCCTTCCTTCGGCGGACGAACTGCACCCGACACCGTATCGCCGGTTTTTAAACCGAATAATTTTATCTGCGACGGAGAAACATATACATCATCGGGAGAGGAAAGATAATTGTAATCACTGCTTCTTAAAAAGCCATACCCATCAGGCATCATTTCCAAAACGCCCTCACTCATGATCACACCATCGAACTCAATGTTAAAGTTCTGCTCACGGCGGTTAGGGTATTGCCTCCGTTCGGCTTGCGATTCTTCGGCCGGTGTTGTTTCCTGCTGTACCGTCTCTTCTCCGGCTAATTCTTCCTGCTCTTCTGCTTCATCGGCATCATCTGTTTCATCGGCAGGAGGAATAGCAACAGCGGCGGCTTCCTGTTCCCGTTTTTTTGCAGCCTGCTCAGGGGTTTCGTCCTGGAAAAGCCTGGGTTTCTTTACTATTTTCTTTTCCGTCTTTTTTTCGGGATCAGCGGCAACAATTTTTCTTTTCCTGGCGGGAGCGGGAGCGGTTGGTTTTTCTGGTTCAGATTCCACAAGGGCTTCTTCCGTACTGTTGGATGTAGTTGTTTTTACAACGCGTTTGCGTTTGCCCTTCTCTTCCGTTCCTTTGGTTGCCGCACTATTTTCAATGGCCTGTTTATCTAAAATCTTATAGATGAGTTCCTGTTTATCGAGTTTTTTAGCGTTAGCAATGCTCAATTGCTCGGCAATATCAAGCAGCTCAGGAACGAGCATATCATTCAGTTGCAGAATGTCGTACATAAATATACTTAACGGTTTAACCTCTCATCAAAAACACCTGATAATTGAAAGAGAAATGTTGAAATGAATTTTTGGTTGAATGAAATTGGTGCGGAATGGCTAAAACTGATAGAATCCCGGAGCTTGGTAAGAATTGATCAGTTTGATTCCGTGGCAATAATACATCAAATTTCCGGAATCTAAAAAAATTTTTACTCCCTTATCTTTGTGCGCTTTCCTTTTTGCAACGCATTTTTGTGAAGCCTGTTTAAAAAGAATCATATGTTCAATAAAAGAATTAAAATAAAGCAATTGCTGTTACAGGAACCAGAGAGCCAGGAGGTTACAGTTATGGGATGGGTGCGCAGTTTCAGAAATAACCAGTTTATTGCACTCAACGATGGCTCTACCAATAATAACCTGCAGGTAGTAGCCGAACTGGGCAAATTTGATGAGGCTTTGCTGAAACGGGTTACCATTTCGGCATCTTTAAAAATTACCGGCACGGTTATTCCCTCTTTAGGCAAGGGCCAAAAGCTGGAACTGAAAGCCGCCACCATAGAGATCCTTGGCGACAGCGATGCTGAAAAATATCCGCTGCAACCCAAAAAACACAGCATGGAATTTTTAAGGGAGATTGCCCACCTGCGCTTTCGCACCAACACGTTTGGCGCGGTGTTCAGGGTGCGGCACAGCTTAGCCTTTGCTGTACATCAGTTTTTTAATGATAAGGGATTCGTGTACCTGCACACACCGGTAATTACCGCAAGCGATGCAGAAGGAGCCGGGGAAATGTTCAGGGTAACTACTTTACCGGCCCATAATCCGCCGCTTACCGAAGATGGCACTATTGATTATAAAGAAGACTTTTTTGGACGCGCAACCAACCTTACGGTAAGCGGACAATTGGAAGGCGAGCTGGGCGCCACCGCCCTGGGTGAAATATATACTTTCGGACCTACTTTCAGGGCCGAGAACTCCAATACTCCCAGACACCTGGCGGAGTTTTGGATGATTGAGCCCGAAATGGCTTTTTGCGACCTGGAAGACAATATGAACCTGGCGGAAGAATTCATTAAATACATCATCCGCTACGCTATAGAACATAACCCCGAAGATCTGGCGTTTTTAGCACAACGCCTTGCCGATGAAGAGAAACAACTGCCGCAGGATAAACGCAGTGAGCTGGGGCTACTGGAGAAATTGGATTTTGTGCTCAATAATAATTTTGAAAGGATTACTTACACACAGGCCATTGATATTTTATTGCAGTCGCCCGCGTACAGGAAAAAGAAATTTCAGTACGAAGTAAAATGGGGCATTGATATGCAGAGCGAGCACGAAAGATACCTGGTTGAAAAACATTTTAAAAAGCCGGTTATCGTTACGGATTACCCGATGAACATAAAAGCATTTTATATGCGCCGGAACGATGATGGCAAAACCGTTGCCGCCATGGATATTTTAGCGCCGGGCATTGGCGAAATCGTGGGCGGTTCCCAGCGTGAAGAAAGGTTAGACCTGTTGTTGCAACGCATGGAAGCCATGCATGTATCCGCGGAAGAGCTATGGTGGTATTTAGATACCCGCCGCTTCGGCACGGTGCCTCACGCCGGCTTTGGACTGGGCTTTGAGCGCATGGTACAATTCGTTACCGGCATGAGCAATATCCGCGATGCCATTGCTTTTCCGAGAACGCCGGGAAGCGCGGAGTTTTAAGAAAGCCCTTTACAATGGGGTTTTAGCAGCTTTTCACAGACCGTTCTTCCTGCACCTTTGCCGCAACGGGGTCACCCAAACAACTCCACAGGATTTAGTTTCAAAAAATCCTGCCAGGGCATGCCGGAATTTCCAACCAACAATATTTTATATAGATTAAACTGTTTTTGGAAGGCCGTCATCCCCGAACGGCTTTGTGCTGCCCCGCTCTTTATTTCCAAAGCCACAGCCTTACCCCCTTTTTCAATAATAAAATCTACTTCTTCATTTCGCTCTCTCCAGTAATACAGCATAAACCTTTCTGTTAGCGCATGATTGATCAAATGAGCTCCTACGGCCGACTCTACCATGCGTCCCCATTGAGCAGGTTGTACAATGATGTCCCGAAAGGTTTCATTACGCTGAGCACTTATCAATGCAGTATTGTGTACCTGGAACTTCGGGCTGGATCCCCGCTTACGGATGATATCTTTAGCATACTTTTCAAGTCCGCCAAGCAACCCGGCGGTATCTAGTAAATTTAAATAATGCGACAGGGTAGTGGTGTTACCTGCATCCTGCAATTGCCCCAGCATTTTGGTATAGGAAAGGATCTGGCCGGAATACAGGCACCCCATTTCAAAAAGCCGTTTCATCAGCGCCGGTTTGTCTACCCTGGTAAGCATGAGTATATCTTTGGAGATACTCGTTTCAATTAAAGATTGCTGAACATACGCTTTCCACCTGTTTTCATCTTTTATAAGTTCCGCTGATCCGGGATACCCGCCAAACCACACATACTGATTAACATTCCACCCAAACGCTTTTTGCATTTCGGTAAAAGACCAGTGGCCCAGATACATGCTTTCAAACCTGCCCGCCAGCGATTCCGTAAGCCCCCGTTGTAGCAGCAGCCGGGATGAACCGAGCAGTATCACTTTCATATTTCTTTTCTTCCGGCTATCTGTATCCCATAATAATTTCACCGCTTCACTCCACTGCTCTATTTTCTGAATCTCGTCAATGATCAATAGAAATTCCGGCATTTTTTGCTGATCCATCATTGTGCGGGCTGCTTCCCACTGCTGCTCCAGCCATGTAGTATTCGTTGCAGCTATAGCATCGGCAGACACAAAATGATGAGGTATCTTTATTTTCTCCGCTAACTGTACAACCAATGTGGTTTTTCCCACCTGCCGGGGTCCCATTACCACCTGTACGAAGTTGCGTGGCTCCTGTATCCTTTGAATAAGCTCTTGTAAATGAGGGCGTACAAACATTTTTTACAAATTACTCAATATAATGAGTAAAATTATTCAATATAATGAGTAATTAAAGGATATTTTTTTTTTCAAGGAATACCGCTTGACGAATCCGGCCATTATACAACGAAAGAAGTTGGCTTGTATACTACCATTTTGCCTTAGCGCATCTCTATTTTCTTACGGCCCTTATCATTTCCCGCTTATGCGCCGGACCGGGTATTTTTTCAACACTGAACCCAGCTTCAATCAGCGCTCGACGCACTGTTCCTTTAGAGCAATAGGTTACCAGCACGCCGTTTATTACCATAGCGTCAAAGATCTTTTTAAACAGCTCCCATGCCCATAATTCCGGCTGCACATCCGGAGCGAAAGCATCGTAATATACGAGGTTGAATAACTGCGGTGTCCGAAACTCCTGCACCGTTGTTAAATGCCGGTATACAATAAACCAGGGGGAAACAGCGAGCGGTTCGTTCCCTGCCGCAACATGCATTTGCCTGAAAGGCAATGCCAGGTTTGGCCGCTGCAATACGGCACAATAGTTCAGTCCGCTGAACTCCCGATCATTCAATGGAAAGGGCTCTATAGCATGGTAATGAACCGTCAATTGCCTTTCCTGTACTGCTTCCAGCGTTAATAAAGCATTGAGCCCCGTACCAAAACCTACTTCAAGTATATTAAGTGCCACAGGCTGTATATCCATCCACCAGCGCAAGCCCGCTTCCACATATATATGCCGGCTTTCCTGCACCGCGCCGTGAACAGAATGATAGGTTACGTTGAGAACAGGCTCATATAAAGTGTGTGAGCCATCGGCTGTTATTTGCTTTTGCCGTTCCATGTATTGAGCAAAGAATCAAGATACAAATAACAAGAACCAAACAAGTTTCAAATCCGAATATTAAATTTCGAAATCCGAAGCGGAATACAAATCACCAATAATCAAATAAACCCAGTCTGCCGTGGCAAATTCAAATCCGAAGCGAAATGCAACTGTAAACCATAAACTGTAAACCAGAAACTATTCCCTAGTCCTTCTCATGCACCGATAAAATGGGAATACGCGAATGAAAGACCAGTTCTTTGGTGTGACTTTTTTGAAACAGTAAGTCTAATAAACGGTGCTTGCGGGGTATTACAATCAGCAGGTCAACATCATTGCTTTCTGCAAATGCGCTGATCCCCGTTTCTACATCGGGGTTATCAATATAAAAATATTTTGGCCGGAGCTCCTGCAATAACGAGTACAGCAATACCGACTGCTCAGCCGAATCTTTTATATTACTATTTTTATCATCCACGTTTAAAACGCTTAGCGTTGCATTAAAGGTGGTTACCCATTCCTTTATAGCAGCCGCGGGTGCGGCATCCACTATTTTTTTAAAATCACAGGCAAAGCCGATCCGTTGTATACCGTTAAAAACGGCGCCTGGCGGAATAACAAGCACCGGAGCGGTAAGATGCCGTATGGCCGATAAAGTAGAGCTTCCCACCAATAACCTTTCTACAAAACCGGCGCCCTTTGTTCCCATCACCACGGCAAAGGGATGACTGGCAGCGCATATTGCTTTCAGCTCGTCTAACAGGTCGCCTAATCTTACTTCGGCAGTTATGGCAAGCTTATCCGGGGCAACCCGCTGCACCTGTTCTTTTAGCTCATCAATTCTTTCCTTGTTGATCTTTTCCAGCTCACCAATATCCATCAGTGGCAACGGAATATCACTGTTGTCATACGATACAGGCGCCTGGTATACATGCAGCAGCATTACGGAAGCATCAACAGCCAGCGCAAGATCCACGGCATACTCCATGGCATTAATAGCCACCGGTGAAAAGTCTGTAGGAACAATAATGGTTTTCATCATCCTGTTTTTTACTTAACAAAATATAGCTGGCTTTAGTTGTTCATAAGCACAATGGGCAGGGCTTTCTTCTCTGAAATACAATTTTAAAAGAATTGATGCTAATTTCATGCAAAATTCCGCTTCGGTACTCAAAATACGCTAAAAATCCCGCTATGCATATTCCTGTAGTTACCTTTTAATGCTTATAGGATGAGTTTGAAACTTTTACGGCATATCTCTTTTTTGAAGGCTGTTACTTTATATAGCTTAACAGCTTTTGGGGGAGCGCAGGGCCATTTTGGAATGATGATGAAAACTTTCGTTGCCAAAAGAAAAGACATAACGGAGCAGGAACTGCTGGAATACAATGCCTTTTGCCAGTTGCTTCCCGGCGCATCCTCTACACAAATCATTACCCTCATAGGTTATAAAAAAGGAAAGCTGCCCCTGGCCATTTTAACGTTGCTGCTTTGGATATTGCCCGCCTGCCTGCTCATGAGCGGGCTTTCTTTTGCCCTCGATTTTGCCGGTAAAACAACGCTGCAAAACGATCTGTTTAAATTTATAAAGCCAATGGCTGTTGGCTTCCTGGCCTTTGCTGCCTTCAGGGCATATACGTTGGTTTCTGGCAACCGCATTGCCCGGCTCATTATGGCCGGCGCCATGATCGCCACTTATTTTCTTTTTAATTCACCCGTCATTTTTCCGGCAGTTATTTTACTGGGCGGACTAATCACCAATTTTACGGAAAAGACTTCCAAAACAATAAGTATTGAGCCAAGACCCGTTAAATGGGGTAATATAGTAATATTTTTTTTAATATTTATTATTGCGGGATTTTTCAGTGAGCTATCGCGCAAAAATGAATGGCAGCACCGTAAGGCTTTTAATCTTTTTGAAAATACCTATCGTTTTGGCGGAATGGTTTTTGGCGGGGGAGATGTGCTGATGCCCATGATGTATGAGCAATACGTGGTTCGTCCGGCAACCCAGCGCGTACAGCTCAAAAATCAAAACGTGATCAGCATTGACCAGAATGAATTTCTTACCGGGGCGGGAATGGTAAAAGCCATACCCGGCCCTACTTTTTCTTTTTCGGCTTTTGTGGGAGGGGAGGCGCTAAAAAATGAAGGCCCCGGCATGCAGGCTATTGGCTGTGCCATTGGTACTTTTGGCATTTTTTTACCCAGCGCCCTGCTGGTATTGTTTTTCTTCCCGGTGTGGCACAATCTAAAAAAATACCCGGCCATTTACCGCTCCTTAAAAGGAATAAACGCGGCCGTAGTAGGCATTATGGCGGCATCTGCTTTTTTCCTGATGAAAGACATTTCTTTTTTTGAAGTAAACGAAGAAGCCACCACCAGCTTTTTAAATATTGGCGTAATTGCCGGAACATTTTTGCTGCTCACTTTTACCAAACTGCCTGCCCCTGTAATTGCATTGATATGCCTGGTACTTGGATTGATTTTTCATTGATAAAATAAGCAGCGTTAAGTTAAACGTACTTTATCTGTAGTACCCATTTTTTTCTATTTCTTCTTTAACACTGTCCGGAACCAAGTACCGTACAGATTTTCCCTGTTGCACCATCTCCCGTATTTGGGTAGCCGAAATTTGCAGCAGGGGAGCGTCTAATACAGTAATATTAGTCGATTGTCCGGCGGAGACCTCAAAGCCTGCTCTTTTATATACAAAAACAGGATAGCGCTGCATCAGCACATCTGCATTCTTCCACTTATGCAGGTTTTGAAAGCTGTCGCTGCCCATAATAACGGCAAAACGATGCTGCGGATATTTCTCTTCCAGATAAGCTAAGGTATCTATAGTATAAGAGGGTTTGGGCAAATGAAATTCAATATCGGAAGCGCGGAGCTTCGGTTCTCCTTCTATGGCCGTTCTAACCAGATGCAGGCGCTGGTATTCATTTAACAGGGAATGTGATACTTTAAAAGGATTTTGAGGAGAAACCACAAACCAAACCTGGTTGAGCGGCGTATGGCCTGCAATGAAGCTTGCAATGATCAAATGCCCATGGTGAACAGGGTTAAACGATCCAAAATACAAACCTATATACATGCTAATATACTATCAGGCTGTTTTAATCATCAACTCTTCTACCAGTACACTTTTAGCCTCATTTAAGCGCAAACTTAAACTATATCCCGCAACCGACACTGAAATGGGATCTCCCAACGGCGCTATCTGGTCTACAGTGATCATTTCACCCGGAATAAAGCCCATCTCCATAAGCTTCAAAAACAGCTCATCATTTTCTACTTCCCTGATGATTACGGTAATACCGGGCGTTATTTCAGAAAGTCTCTTCATATATCAACAAATCTATTGGTAGTTTTGCAGCATTATTTACGATTTTCGGAAAAGGATTATTGATGCCTGTTATTAACTTTTATTTCCCATACCGGCAATTTGCGCTAAAAAGCAGAAAAGACCTAAAAATATTTATCCGTAACATCTTCAAGGCCGAAAAGAAAAAAATGGTTTCTCTTCAATGCATATTTTGTTCTGATGCATATTTATTAGCCATCAACCGGCAATATTTACAACATGATTATTACACCGATATTATAACATTTAACCTGGGAACGGAAAACAATATTGAAGGAGAAATATATATCAGCATAGAAAGGGTTAAGGAGAATGCCCGGTTAATGCACACCAGCTTTAAAGAAGAAATACACCGGGTGATTTTTCACGGCATTTTACACCTGTGCGGACATAAGGATAAGTTAAAAAGCGAAAAAGAAGACATGAGAAGAAAAGAAGATCGTTTATTGCAGTTGTATTTCAACAAAAATAAATACCGTTCCACGTGAAACGTTTTTTGCTTATTATTATTGTTTCCTTTTTTTGTGTCTCTGGTTTTGGACAGGGTTCTATTGTTTTAACTGACAAACCATTCATTATTAGTCATTTAAAAGATACGATGGTTGAAAACTGGTTAGCTGCCAGTAGCGGATATGCTTCGCTTTCAAAAGAAGAAAAAGAAGCAGTATACTGGGTTAATATGGTAAGAAGCCGTCCCAGGGATTTTTTAAACAACATTCTATACCCCTTTTTAGAACAATTTCCGGAAGTAAAAAACAGCTATACCCGCTCCCTTATCGCCGAATTATCTGCATTAGCTCCTTTGTCTCTAATAAAACCATCTGAAAAATTATATCAGGTAGCCGCTAATCATGCCAAAGACCTTGGCTCTAACAAAATGACCATTTCGCACAATTCCTCCAAAGGGAAATTATTCCAGGAACGCATGAACAGCTTTGGCTATTTTGAATGCGTTTCTGAAAATGTGTATGAAGGAAAAGAAAACGGTTTGCAATCTGTTATTTTCCTCCTTATTGATACAGGAGTAAAAAGCCTGGGGCACCGCAAAAATATATTAGATCCAGGCATGAAAAGTATAGCCGTGTCCTTTTACCCAATAAAAGGAAAAATAAACCAGTTCTTTATGGTTCAGAATTTTTCCTGCAATTAATACCATCGTTCCACGTGAAACACTGTTATCATATATCAATTGATCCCTCTAAATAAAAAAGCATTTTATTTTCCGCTACCGTAATTTTGCCGCATGTTTTCAGTATATGATGTTATTGTTGTAGGTGCAGGTCATGCAGGTTGTGAAGCAGCAGCAGCAGCAGCCAATATGGGCAGCAAGGTTTTACTGGTTACCATGAATTTGCAAACAATCGCGCAAATGAGCTGTAACCCCGCTATGGGTGGAATAGCCAAGGGCCAGATTGTGAGAGAAATTGATGCCTTAGGAGGGTATTCGGGAATCGTTACCGATACCACCATGATACAGTTCAGAATGCTGAACAAATCCAAGGGGCCCGCAATGTGGAGTCCGCGGGCTCAAAGCGACCGCATGCTCTTCTCTCAGAAATGGAGAACAATGCTGGAACAAACACCAAACATAGATTTTTACCAGGATATGGTTAAAGGTCTGCTCGTTAAAGATAACCGTTGCTTAGGTGTAGTTACCGGCATGGGACATGAAATAAAAGCTACCACGGTTGTGCTCACCAATGGCACTTTTTTAAATGGTATCATTCATGTTGGTGAAAAAAGATTTGGTGGGGGAAGGGTAGCGGAAAAAGCAGCAACAGGCATAACCGAACAATTAGTAGCCTTGGGCTTTGAAAGTGACAGGCTGAAAACAGGAACGCCACCCCGTGTAGATGGAAGAAGCCTTGATTACTCTAAAATGGAAGAACAGAAAGGCGATGAAACAATAAGCGGCTTTAGTTTTTTGCCACTTCCTAAAATTACTCCCGAACAGCAAAAAAGCTGCTGGATCACTTATACCAACCAAACAGTACACGATATACTCAAAACAGGGTTCGACAGAAGCCCCATGTACGCAGGCAGAATTGAAGGCGTTGGTCCCAGGTACTGCCCCAGCATAGAAGATAAAGTAAACCGCTTTGCAGACAAGGACAGGCACCAGATTTTTGTAGAACCCGAAGGCTGGAATACCATAGAAATATATGTAAACGGCTTTTCTACTTCCTTACCGGAAGAAGTGCAGCTTCAGGCTATTCGCATGATCCCCGGGTTTGAAAAAGCTAAGATGTTTCGTCCGGGTTACGCCATAGAGTACGACTATTTTCCACCTACACAGCTTCATTATTCTTTAGAAACCAAACGCATAAAAAACCTCTTTTTTGCCGGGCAAATTAACGGTACCACCGGTTATGAAGAAGCTGCCTGCCAGGGGCTCATGGCCGGAATGAACGCACATCTTGCCGCACAGCAAAAAGCACCTTTTATTCTTAAAAGAAGCGATGCTTATATTGGCGTGCTCATTGATGACCTCATCAGCAAAGGAACAGAGGAACCTTATCGTATGTTTACTAGCCGGGCAGAATTCAGGACTTTGCTTCGCCAGGATAATGCTGATCTGCGACTCACTGAAAAATCATACGCATTAGGGTTAGCTTCCGGAGAAAGAATGAAAATGTTGGAAGAAAAAAGAGACGCTGTTATTAATATTACAAATATAATTAATTCATTATCTGTTGAACCAAATGAGGTAAATGATTATCTTACCACTATTTCTACTTCCCCTATCACCCAAAAACAAAAAGCAGCACAGTTGCTATTGCGTCCGGGTATCAGTTTAAATGAACTGCAGGGCACCCTTCCAAAATTATCGGAAGCCCTTGGCAACAGCACCCGGGAAGCATTAGAAGAAGCTGAAATTCAAATTAAGTATAATATTTATATAGAAAAAGAAAAGGAACTGGTTTTAAAAATGAGCAAATTAGAGGACCTGATGATCCCTGAAAACTTCAATTACAGCCATATTTCCGCCCTTTCTGCGGAAGCTAAGCAAAAGTTCCTTTCTGTTAAGCCCAGAACCATCGGTCAGGCCTCACGCATTTCAGGGGTCAATCCCAGCGATGTGCAAATTTTGATGGTGTATATGGGCAGATAGTTTTAAAGCGCTTAAAGAGGCATCTACAAGCCTAAGGAAGCACTTATCTCCAGCATTCGCCTTATTGGTTTTAATGCGGCAATCCTTAAATCTTCTTCCATTGTTAGCTCCGGCAACTCATACTCCATGCACAAATACAATTTTTCCAGCGTATTAAGCTTCATATGCGGACAATCATTGCAGGCACAACTGTTATCGGGCGGTGCAGGAATAAATAATTTTCCGGGTGAATTTTTTTGCATCTGGTGCAGGATGCCCGTTTCCGTGGCTACAATAAATTCTTTTGCTTCATCTTTTTCCGAAAACTTAAGCAGTTGTGTAGTGGATCCAATAAAATCCGCTAACTGTAACACTACTTCTTCACATTCCGGATGAGCGATCACTTTAGCATCAGGATATCTCACTTTTAATTTAGTGATCTTTTCCCTGCTGAAAATTTCATGCACCATACAAGCCCCATCCCATAGCACCATGTTCCTGCCCGATTTTTTATTAATATAAGCACCCAGGTTTCTGTCCGGGGCAAAAATTATTTTTTGCTCCTGCGGCAGGCTCTCCACTATTTGCCGCGCATTGGAAGAAGTGCAGATAATATCACTCAGTGCTTTTATACCCGCCGAACAGTTAATATAGGAAATTACGATATGACCAGGGTGTTCATCCTTGAACTTTTTAAACAAAGGTGGTGGCGCCGAATCAGATAAAGAGCAGCCTGCTTTTAGATCGGGTAGTAGAACTTTTTTATGCGGATTCAAAATCTTTGCCGTTTCAGCCATGAAATGAACGCCGGCAAAAACAATAATGTCGGCAGTAGTTTTCTCCGCCTGCTGTGCCAGTCCCAAGCTGTCTCCTATATAATCCGCTACATCCTGTATATCCGGTTCCTGGTAGTAATGCGCCAGTATTACAGCATTCTTTTCCCGCTTTAATCTTTCTATCTCCTTAAACAAATCTAAACGGGGATCAATATCAACATCTAAAAAACCTACCCGCTGTACATTTTGCTTTGCTTCGTCAATGTTAATTACTGCCATAGTATTTAATAATAATTAATTATTTATTTAAAAGCCCTATTACTATTACGGCTGTGAATATGGGGAAACATAAGTAAACCCTTTTCTTGTCAAAGTTAAAACTAATACTTTATACACTTTCATTCACAGGCTATCAACAACAGGAAAGTAAGAGGGAGCAAGTATTTTTAATACCTTATGCACAATGTTGAATGATTAAGGCTGCGGAAAACTTTTTGATTATTTTTCTATAAAATGCTGTGCATAAGCTGTGGTGAAGTTCCTTTTATTAACCCTTGTTCCGGTACGGTAAAAAAGAAGGAGAATTCCAAAATAATCTGTTGCCCGGAACAGCACATAAAAAAAGAAGGAAAGCCGGGCTTTTCCACAGAAAAGGAACACTATTAACAAATGGCTGTGCATTGCTATAAACGTAGTTCCGCTCTTTTTTATTGTTTTTGTTTTGCAAAGAGATATCCACTTTTAGAAAAGCAGCGGGATACCGCTTTACGATGGTTTTCCACAATTTGTTGATAAACGTATATTACCCTATTTTTGCCGTCCATAAAAAATACACTCAATATTATATGTCTATTATTCAGACGATTCGCGACAAAGCTGCTGTTTTTGTGTTTGGGGTCATAGGGGTCAGTTTAATTGCTTTTGTAGTTCAGGACGCTTTTGTAGGAGGAGCCGGCCGGATGTTTTCAGGACCTTCTTCTACAATTGGAAAAGTAAACGGCGTTAAAATCGGAAAGGAAGATTTTGATGAAAGAACGAGAACAATGGAAACGCAATACCAGTCGCAGGGCTACCGGGTAGATGAATCTATGCGTCAGGAAATTCAAAACCAGATATGGAACGGTTTGATCAGTAAAGAACTGGTAACCGCAGAAGCGGCGAAACTGGGTATAGATTTTACATCGAAAGAGTTTACCGATTTGTTGTTTAGTGAAGATGCCCCCCAGGAATTTAAGCAACAGTTTACCGACCCGCAAACCGGCGTATATAATATTGAAGCGGCGCGTAATGCGTTTAAAACATTACAAAGAAGCAAGGATGCCGTTCAATTGCGCCAGGTGCATGATCAGCTTATTGATCCTATTGTGCTGAGCCAGATACAAAGAAAGCTGATGAGCATTTATACTAACGGTACGTATATACCAAAATGGTTAATTGAAAAACAAAATGCAGTAGCAGGCCAGGTAGCCGATATTTCTTTTGTGGGTTTGTCTTATTCAACCGTTGCCGATTCGGCCGTAAAAGTTACTGATGCCGAGATCAACGATTATATCCAAAAGCATAAAAACAATTTCAAGCAGGAGAGAAGCCGCAGCATTGCCTATGTGTTATTTAATGCGGCGCCTAATAAAGAAGACAGCCTGAATTTGTGGAACAAAATGGAGGAGCTCAAAAAACCTTTTAGCGAAGCGGAAGACCCGGGTGTTTTTGTTACCAGGCAGGGAACCAAGTCGCCATTCTTTGACGGATACATGAGCAAAAGCCGGATACAGATACCCGTTAAGGATGCTTTGTTTAGTTTAGCTCCGGGAGAATTATATGGTCCCTATTATGATGGTAATTCCATTGTTGTTGCCCGAATGATCGGATCAAAAGTGCTGCCCGATTCCGTAAAAGCCCGTCATATATTAATAGCCACCATTGATCCGCAAACGGGGCAGCCAACGCTGCCCGACTCTGTTGCCAAAAAAAGAATAGACAGTATACAGCAGGCTATAGCCGGTGGCGCCTCTTTTGAGATACTGGTTACCCAATATTCTGATGACCAGGGTTCGAAACCGGTGTTTGGCAATTTGGGTTATTTCCCTAACGGGCAAATGGTAAAAGCCTTTAATGATTTTTGCTTTGAAGGAAAAACAGGCGATAAAGGCGTTGTTAAAACAGAATACGGGTATCATTATATAGAGATCCAGGATCAGAAGAATTTTGAACAGGCATATAAAATTGCCTATTTATCGAAGCCGATAGAAGCCAGTGTGGAAACAGATCGTGCGGCGTCGGCAGCAGCAACGCAGTTTGCTTCTCAAAGCCGTACCGCCAAAGCCTTTGACGAAACGGTGCAAAAGGAAAAGCTTAATAAGCGCCTGGCAGAAAGTGTAAAAGAAATGGATTACCAGGTTATAGGAGTTGGACCATCCAGGGCTTTTATTAAATGGATATACAGCAATAAACCCGGAACGGTTTCCGATCCGGTATCGGTGGGCGACCAATACGTAGTGGCGCTTATTACCGGCGAAAAGGAAGAAGGCCTGCAATCCGCCGCGGAAGCAAGAATTACGGTAGAGCCCAGGTTACGGGATCAAAAGAAAGCGGCTCAGCTGGTTACAAAATTTGGCACATATGCTACTATTGACGAAGCCGCAAAAAATACCGGTCAGGAAGTACAGCAGGCAGATAGTATACGTTTTGCCGATAATTTTAAACCCGGCTTTGGCAATGAGCTGATTGTAATAGGCGCTGCGCTGAATAAAAATTACCAGTCAAAAGTATCACCGCCGCTGACCGGTAATACAGGTGTATATGTGGTGCAGGTAAAAAATATTGCTGCATTGCCCAATGATGCAGCAAATGTGGAAGAACAACGAAAAGCTATGGCAATGCAAATGAGGCAAACGATGAGCTATTCGGTAATGCAGGCATTAAGAGACGCCGCAACCATAAAAGACACCCGGTTGAAGGCCGGGTATTAATAACGGTATTATCTTTTTATAAAACGGGTTGCCGGCTTAAAGTTGGCGACCTTTTTTATTTCGGTAACTTTGTACTTATGACCGATACGATAATTAACAAAGTAGCCGAAAGCGGTATTGTTACCATAGATTTGGAAACGTATTATCCAAAAGTGGAGACAGCGGTTTTTGATATTAAAGACTACCTGTTTAAAGGATTGATTTTAAAAGAAAAAGATTTCAGGGAGGCATTAAAGCAAACAAACTGGCAACAGTACAGCGGGAAGTATATTGCCTTAACCAATACCGCAGATGCCATTATACCTATGTGGGCCTATATGCTCATCGTTTCTTATTTACAGCCTATAGCGAAAGACGTGGTGTTTGGCAGCGAAAAAGATTTATTACAAACACTGATGCTAAATAATATTACAAATATTAATGCCGCGGATTACGATGGTAAAAGGATTGTTATAAAGGGATGCGGCGATGCGGTGCTGCCTGAAGCAGCCTATGCCGCCATTACGCAAAAGCTGCGCCCCGTGGTTAAAAGTCTTATGTACGGCGAACCCTGCAGCACAGTGCCGGTATATAAAGCGCCCGTAGTTAGGGCACAATAAACAGGACTCGCTCAATATTTTCCTATCTGTTCTTTTGCTGCCATAAATACACGCGTTGTGTGTCACCCTATTGGAACGCTGCGTTCCAGTTTGACACAACCTAAAACATTGCCGCCCTGCCCCACGCTATTTTTAGCACATTGCAAGGCGCACATAACTGCCGCACAAAAGCCAATCCAGATAGCTATCGGGACAAAAACTAAAAATGCAACGCACCACCCACCCATAACTACAGCAAATCCTTTAATCATACGTTTATGCCGCTAATAATTTTCATTGCATATGTCAAACAAAGGACTACGTTTATATTTTGATACCTTTAGTGTATGAAGTCAATTCCTGTACGACATATAACTTCTGCTCAAAAGGAGCTAAATAATACTGGACGATTTAGTATCCGTAAGATTGAGGGTATACTCAATGGAAATGATTTGCAACATGATTTGCACCGCCACAACTTCTTTTTTGTTTTGTTAATCCAATCAGGCAAAGGCATTCACGAAATAGATTTTACACCTCATCGGGTTACAGATAAAAGTGTTTTCTTTTTGCGTCCCGGGCAGGTTCACCAACTTCAATTAAAGGCAGGTACACAAGGATACCTGATGGAATTTGATACTGAATTTTATCACCCATCTGATAAGTTATCAACACAACGTTTACGTAAAGCAAGCAATAAGAATTTTTGTGAATTTGAATCTAACCGATTTCAAAGACTCGGCTTTTTTTTGGACAACATTTTTGAAGAATGCATTAATAAACAGGAGGGGTATAAGGATGCTATCAGGGCTGCCCTTGAACTCTTTTTTATAGAGTACGTACGACAGAGCGAAAACCCTGAAAGCAATACAGTATCCAGTAGCGGGTATACTATGGAACGCTTAGAAGAGTTTACTGAATTATTGGAAAAAAATATTGCAACACAAAAACAAGTTGCATATTATACTGGTGAAATGAATCTTTCTTCCTACCAATTGAATGAAATAACAAAAAAAACAATGGGGAAAACTGCTTCAACTCTCATTGATGAATATATACTACTTGAAGCAAAAAGATATTTATTGGCTACGCCCAGGCAGGTTAAAGACATTGCGTGGGATTTGGGCTACGAAGACCCCTCCTATTTTATACGATTTTTCAAAAAGCAAACAGGACTTACTCCCGAGCTATTTAGACAGAAATTTAAATAAGTGCTGTTCAACTTGAAGCCTGTCCTATAAGGCAGGCTTTCCATGTAGATACTTTTGCGGAGTTAATTTTTTAATTACCTCAAAAAAAGTATTTGTATGAAAAAGATTCATCTCTTAGCAATTTTAATCGCTGCTACATTCAGCACGCAAAATTTAAACGCCCAGGATTCAACTGCTAATTTCAAACCTAAAACAGTTTCTGTGGAAGAAATGGTTGGTGGCAAACGACAATTTTTACAACTTCTGGTAAACAAGGTTTTTGCAGAAAAGAAAAAAATTGGCTTGCTCTCCATTTCGTCTTATGCTGCCGATTACAAAGACAATCTCAGCAACAATGAATTTCAAAACACGACACTTATTTATCATCACTTGTTCAAAGGAGTCAGCATCAACTCCGGTGTAAGTTTTACTTCTATAGAGGGCTTAAAAAATTTTATAGGCTTGCAATATATGTATCAGAGCAAAACGCTTTCGTTGATATATATGCCGAGCTATTATTTTATCAATTCACACAAGATTTCCAATTTTGCCCTCATAGAGTATAAGCCTGCCATAAATGAGAAATGGGCTGTTTATTCACGCCTACAGTTACATTACAACCATGATTTAGAAAATGGAAATCATTTCCGGAGCTATGCGTATAGTCGTTTGGGCTTAACGTACAAATATTTCAGCTTTGGACTTGCAAACAATTATGATCGCTATGGTGCAAATAAAAGTACCAAAAACAATTATGGCGTATTTATAAAATTGACTTTATAATCAGCATAGACAAAACTTTGTAGCAATCCTATTGAACTAATCAAATGTCCTATTGGGTAGCGGTTAAGTCAATATAATTTTACATCACAATCATTAAAAAATGGAAAATAAAAAAAGAATAATAATAGTAGGAGCATCAGGTATTATGGGAAAGTTTTTAGCTGATTTACTTGAAAAAGAAAACCACGAAGTAATTAGAGTAAGTCGCACTTCTCACGATATACAAGTAGATACGACATCTACCAAATCAATAAAAGAGATGTTTGAAAAGGTTGGCACTTTTGATGCACTGGTTTCAACTGCCGGCTCCACATTTGTAGGTCCTTGGAAAAACCTTAATGACCAAACTTTTAGAACCGGAGTTGAAGGGAAAATGATGGGTCAAATCAATTTGGTATTAATTGGTCAGCATTATATAAAACCAAAAGGCTCTTTTACTTTAATTACAGGTGCTCTGACCCACGATCCGCAACTTCATTTTGCCAATGCATCAGCTGCAAATGGAGCTATAGAAGGATTTGTAAGAGCAGCAGCTATTGAGTTGGAAAATGGTATTCGTATCAATGCTGTAAGCCCTACTGTTATTGAAGATTCGCCACACTATTTTCCGTATTTCCCAGGTGAAAAACCTACAACCATGAAAGAACTGGAGTTTGGTTTCAAGAAAAGTTTATTTGGAACAGTAACTGGACAAATTATTAAACCATAAAGTATTGAAATGACTACAAAAGCTAAAATAATGCAAGCAATTAAGATATGGATAGTGATTTATCCTTCTATTACTCTCTTTAATATTTTGTTCGGAAGCTATTTATCTAACCTTCCATTGTATATGAAAACACTTGCCTTAACGCTAGTTTTGGTCCCGTGGATGGTGTTTGTAGGATTACCCATGCTAAATAGGATACAGCAAAAAATATCGAGTAGTGAAAAGCCTTAGCAGAATAACTTTTATAAAACGAAGTGGGATAATGGCAACAGCATTTGCTCTGCCGTTAAGTTTCAATCCTCTTTTAAATAAAAATAAAATGATAGATAAAAAGCACTTTGATGTAATTATTATAGGAGGCAGTTATTCAGGACTTGCAGCAGCAATGGCATTGGGTAGAGCATTGAGAAAAGTACTGGTAATTGACAGCGGCAAGCCATGTAACAGACAAACCCCGCATTCACATAACTTTTTAACTCAAGACGGGAAAACGCCAAAAGAAATTGCAACACTTGCAAAGAAACAAGTGTCAATGTACGACACCGTTGAATTTTTAGACGACTTGGCTACAAACGCAAGTAAAACCGTAAATGGTTTTGAAATTCAAACATCATCGGAATATATATTCACTGCAGCCAAATTAATTTTTGCAACAGGTATTAAGGACGAAATGCCGAATATCAAAGGTTTATCTGAATGTTGGGGTATTTCCGTTCTACACTGTCCTTATTGCCACGGATACGAAGTAAGAAATCAAACGACAGGAATTTTGGGCAATGGTGAATATGGATTTGAATTTTCCAGGCTCATTTCAAATTGGACAAAAGAGTTAACACTGTTTACAAATGGAAAATCTGCATTGACTACCGAACAAGCAGCAACCCTTAAAAGGCATGGCATCAAAACAGAAGAAAAAGAAATTAAGGAATTTGAACACATCAACGGGCAACTTCAAAATATCGTTTTTAAAGACGGCTCAAAGAAAACCGTTAAAGCAATTTATACAAGGCTTCCTTTTGAACAACATTGCCCAATACCTGAACAATTAGGTTGTGAACTTACCGAAGACGGATATATAAGAATTGACCATTCCCCAAAAACGACAATCAAAGGTATTTATGCCTGTGGTGATAATGTAAGCCGTATACGGACAGTTGCCAATGCAGTTTCAATGGGGGCAACAACTGGAATGATGGTAAACAAAGAGTTAATAGAAGAAAAATTCATTAATAAAAAATAAATGAAATGAACTCAGCACTTTCAACCACTAATGATTTCATATCAATAGAAAATGGTACGATACATTTGTCCCGTAAAACTGCTTTCTGGGCGGGTTTCTTTTACATACTCACCTTTGTTTCTATCCCTACACTATTTCTGTATCAACCCATACACGAGCCTGACTATTTGCTAAGCAATGCCAATGACAACAAGATTGTAATGGGTGCAATATTAGAAATCATTGTTGCCTTGTGTTGCATCATATCATCCATTATTATGTATTCCGTTTTAAAAAAGCAAAATGAAATACTTGCTTTTGGACTTGTTGCAGCCCGCATATTAGAGGCATGTACCATATTCGTTGGTGTGGCGTTCATATTAGGGGCAGTAACACTGCATCAACAAGGAGTAGGAGAAAATGCCATAGCCACGAGTCGTGCATTAGTGGCACTTTATGACCGCATTTTTGTACTTGGTCAAAGCTTTATGCCTGCAATTGATGATTTATTGTTGGGTATATTGTTATACAAATCACGTTTAGTGCCCCGTTGGCTTTCAGTCATTGGCATAATAGGTGCATTCCCATTATTTGCTGGTTACTTTTCCCTCATGTTTGGTGTTATAGATCGTTCATCTCCTTTGACAGGAGCATCCGCTATAATGGTTGCCTTTTTTGAGTTTACATTAGGGATTTATCTGTTGAGTAAAGGGATAAGGAAATCTTCTCCACATGAAACTAATAACCAAAGTTTATAACTAAAAAGGTATCATCCTTAATTAAATCGCAAATTGATATGAAAGCATTATTATCACTTTTTATTACCATTATCTCCATAACTATATATGCACAGACTAAGGAGGAAAAACTGCATCAGTTAATGGAAGCATACTTCAATATAAATAAGCTTAATGGTTCCGTACTGGTTACGCAAAACGGCAAAATTTTATTAAACCGGGGATATGGGTTAAGAAGCATTTCAGATAGCCTTCCTAATGATACAAATACGGTCTTTCAGGTTGGCTCTTTGACTAAACAGTTTACTGCTACAGTAATACTAAAGTTAGAGGAAATGAAAAAGCTGAATGTAACTGATAAATTAAGCAGGTATTTTCCTGATTACCCAAACGGTGACAGCATTACTATTGAAAACCTGCTCAACCATACTTCAGGTATTTTCAATTATACGGATGACAAGGTTTTTATGCAAACAGCAGCAATGAAACCTGTCACCCAGGAAATAATGCTAGCTTCCTTCAAAAACAAACTATTAAAATTTACACCGGGAAGCAATTGGGAATACAGTAATTCTAACTATATTCTATTGGGTTACATCATAGAAAAGATAACCAAAAAACCGTATGAAAAAGTGGTTCAGGAAATGATATTCAACCCACTTAAAATGACCTCCAGCGGCTTCAACTTTAGTGAATTAAAAAGTGATAATAAGGCAAAAGGCTATATGATATATTCAAAAGAAGGTGGGAAAGAATCATTGGAATTTGATCCTACTGTGTCTTATGCTGCCGGTGCTATGTATACTACAACCAGCGATTTGAGTAAATGGCAGAAAGGCATTTCATTATATAAAATAATATCGAGAGCATCTTTTGATAGAGCAACAACACCGAATAAAAACAATTATGGCTATGGAAATTATACCCTCAATATAGATGGTAAAAAATTAATTGCTCATGGCGGCCTGACATTTGGCTATTCTTCTTACCTGGGAAGGATTGATCAGGATGACATTAGCATTGTTATTCTGAATAATATTGTAAATACATCTATCAACGATATTGCAAAAGATGTTTTGGATATTGTTTATGATAAACCCTACAGGCTGCCAGAAACAATTAAAGAAGTAACCTTAAGCCCTGAAATATTAAACAGGTATATTGGCTCCTATCAGGTTGCCCCACAGGTTTCGATTGCAATTACTGTTGAGAACGGGCAGCTTTTTGGGCAAGCAACAGGGCAAGATAAAATCCTTTTAACTCCACAAAAGGAAGATTTTTTCTTTATCAGGGGTGCTGATGTTCAGATAGAATTTAAAAAAGATTCTTCCGGGATTGTTGCAGGGTTATTTTTAATAGATGGTGGGAAAAAAATAGATGCCAAAAAGATGCAATAATTTATTTAACTCACCTTCAGTGAAGTCTCTGTTGTGATGGTCGCCACCTTTAGAAATTGCATTGGCATTTACCTGTTTCAATCGGCAGCGGTTGTCGGCAGAATGCATTCTATGCCGAGGGCAGAAAGTTCACGTTGAATCCCGAAGCCGCAAAAGCCAGCTTCGTACCCCACTTTGTACTTTGCACCTGGGTAATTTCTGGTGGGATGCTTGTGTAATAAATCAGCACTTGCCGGTTGGATAAAGTCTTTTAACTCAAGTTCTGTATCCCGGATATTTACACGCCAACTTACTTTGTGTACATCAAGACCACAAAAAATGGTAGTTCCTTTAAAATCTAATTCTTTAACTTTAGTCATGGCAATAAGCTTTATGATGATAAAATTATATTTCACTGTAAAATTAATATCGGTGAAATATTCAACTCATACATAAGACCTAATTCCCAACCTGCATAAAGCCCTGTCCGTTGGCGGCAAGCTCAGAATGACATTGATCAAAAATTTGGATTTTGAAGTGAAAAAGGTGTATAACTCAAAAATTGGACTTGAATTGGTAATACCGCTTGTTCTTGTATTTGGAACAGTTTTATTTTTGACTATAAGCGAAAAACCTGATTGGATAAGAATTACAATTCTTTTATTAGCAATTCTATTTATTACTCATATATTTTTGACAACAAACTATACAATAGAGGGTGATAACCTAACCATCAGATCTGGTTTCTTGATTAATAAATCTATTGACATTAAAACGATTAAAAAAATTTCTGAAACAAACAATCCTATTAGTTCACCGGCAATTTCAATTGACAAACTAAAATAATAAAACACCTGCCCTCAGCACGCCTACTTTTTTCTGAGCTGCTCAAGGTATGTTACAACGTTGGCCAACCGTTGCGCTCCCATGCCTTCTGCCAACCCTTCGGGCATCAGCGACTGATCATATTGCGTTTTAGAAACAATATCTGCTTTCCTGTATTTTTCAATGATGCCGCCGATCATTTTAATACTGATCTCGTCTTCGGTTTGGCTGGCGATATAACCCGATACGGTAGCCCCGGTTTTAAGCTTAAACGCATAACCTTCAAATCCAAAGCTTATTCCGGCCGATGGTTCAAGAATGGCAGTATATAAAGCCTCCTTTGATAATTTTGAGCCAATTTCCGAAAGATCGGGGCCGAAAGCGATACCCTGTTCTTTTACCTGGTGGCAGGTGCCGCAATACGTGGTAAAAGCCACGGCGCCGGAATCTGCATTACCCTGCATTGCCATGAGCTCTTCGGGAGGCGGCAGCTTATTGGTTTGTAATGATATGGCAAGGTATTGGGCTGCTTCCTGTTTCAGGTCTTTCCGGTGTGTTTTTGTAAAGATGTCTGTAGCAACAGGTTCAAGATCCTTGGGTAATTTTTTGTTTTTTACCAGTTCAAGCAGGCTGGTTTCCCCCCGTCGTCCGGTAGAGAAGGCCCGTACCGCCGCTGTTCTTAATTCAACCGGGTTGCTTTTATTGATAAGGAATTGCTGAAGAATATTTCTTGAAGCATCACTGCCCGCTTTGCCCAGAAGGCTTATCATATACCCCGGCGTATCATTTTTTTGTAACAATGCTTTTGTTATAAGCTTGCTTCCTCCCGACTCGAGCAGGAGCCGGAGGGCGTCTGCCTTAATGGCATCACTACTGCCCTGGTTGGCCAGTTTCAAAAGTTCAGTGTTCTTACCCTTTAATCTGAATTTTCTAACCAGGTCAATGTATAACTGTGTTTGAGCCACACTGTTCAATCCATTTTCTATAGCATGTTTAACGGTGGTGGTATGGGGTATTGAAGGGTCAAGCTGCAGGAGCGTAATTGCGTTAATATAGCCCTGCTGCGGGTGGTGTCCTTCCAGCAGGGATAACAGTACTTTTTGTTTATTACCGTTTTTATAAAAATCAAAGGCGCGGAAAAATTTCAGTTCCTGCCGGGGATCGCCTGCCGGATTGCTGACAATCTTAGCCAGTAAGGGCAATGAAGCTGCTGCTCTTGCCCGCCATACAATATCTTTTCCGGCAGGAGTATTCCAGTTATTGTTCACCAATTGCAGCCAGGCGTTAAAAAAGCGATCCCATTGCTCTTCGGCGGCAATGCCTAAGGCTTCAAGGTACCAGCGGTCTTTACCATCATATTGCTGCGCCAGTTGGGCCCAGGCTGCCGGGGCTTCATCTGAACTGTTGCGGTGAAGGGCCAAGGCCGCCTCTCTTTTTACCTGTATATTTTCGTCATGGAGCAATGTTTTTACCAGGGCAATGGTGTCTGCGTTTACCTGCAGCGCGGCTCTTAACGCGGTAATGCGGATGTTGGGATCCTTATCTTTTAATGCCTCCTGTACATAAGTAATACCCTTATTGGGGATTTTACTCAGCAGCCATAAAGCCCGGGCCCTGAAACGTGGATTTTCTGAAGTGTATAATTTTTCCAAAGCGGGCGCTGCCGCTTCACCCATGCTGTTTATTTTTTGCCATGCCAGGTAACGGGTAGAGCGGTTAGGACTTTGTAAAGCCGTTACAGCGCCTTCGGTTGTGGAAAGATCCAGCGCAGGAACTTTATAGCCTTTATGTTTTTTAGGCGTAACCCTGAAAATCCTTCCCCTCGCAAAGTCTTTTACCTGGTGACCACCTACACCGGGGTCGTACCAGTCGGAAATGAATAAAGATCCGTCGGGCGCTATACAAACATCTGAAGGACGGAACCAGTTATCGCCGGTGCCTTCAGCAATATTATTGATAGTAGCTGAATACCCGGCTCCGTCAGGAACAACGGCATAAGAACGCACTATATTGGGTCCTGCATCACTATGGATCAGTTGTCCGCGGAATCGTTCGGGCAGCAGATCGCCTTCGTACACCAGTATTCCTGTTGGGGAACCGGCTCCGGTTTGCAGCATATTGGGAACAACCCCGGGATCATTTAAATGCCAGTGCCGGTAAGGAATGGAATCTTCTATGTTAATACGTCTTTCGGGCCAGGAGGCGCCGGTTATTTCATCTGTAAAGCCATAATTGCCATAGGGCATTACGTAATTGATGCGTACGCCACGGTTGCCATCATCATCGTTGTCGGATTGCCACAGGGTGCCGTAGGAATCTTCTGTAATCTCATAGGGATTACGAAAATTATTACCCAGCACTTCTACGTTTTTACCATCTGTATCGCAGCGAAAAGCCATACCCTGCCGCCAGGGGTGGCCGTTGGCTGTAATTTCTTTCCCTGAAATATCTTTTACCGGGTTACCGTATTTGTCTTTTAATCCCCTGCCTTCATTGCCAAAATTAAAATACAGCTTGCCATCGGGCCCAAAATTAAAAGCATGTATGGCGTGATCATGTTCCTGCCCGCTGATGCCCGTAAAAAGCGTATCTTTTTTATCGGCTTTGCCATCATTATCTTCATCGGTAAAAACAAATACATCGGGGCTCCGGGAAACAATTACAGTATTGCCCAGCACCGCGATGCCTAAAGCAGAATTAATATCTTCACCCTGGTAAAAAACGGTTTGCTTATCCGCCATCCCATCGCCGTTGCTGTCTTCAAGTATTACAATCCGGTCTCCTTCTTTTTTGTAAGGATTATCGGGGTTGAGCGAATAGCGGTAATTATATCCTTCGCATACCCACACGCGGCCTTTTTCATCAATATCCATATTGGTAGGATTGAGCAGCATAGGCTCATGAGCAAATAAGCTGATCTGCAGGTCTTCGGCTCCTTTCAAACCGCTTAATGCATTTTCCGGAATATGCTTTTGCGCTTCGGAAAGCGGCTTGTTCTCTTCGTTCTTTTGCCCCGGCGATTGGCAACTTGCCAGCAACAGGGCAAGCGAAAAAGCAGCATACAAAAAAAATATAATACCAGTTAATTGACGGGGCAACCCGGGAAAGGCAAAGCTCATATAAAAGAGGGTTTTAAACGCTGAAAGAGGTACTTAAATCAATAAATATAAACATCTTTTACGAGTTTCATTAAAAGGAGGAGCCCAACTACAAAGCTGTAACTGGGCTCCCTTTTAAACCTGCTTTCTTTAACCCCCTTCACATATAAGCTTATTGTATAATTATTTTTCCTGTAGCTATTCCGAAGTCGCTGCCGGATAGCGTAACCGCATATATCCCCTTACCTGAAACGGCAGCGCCTGCAGAAACGCGGATGGCCTGTCCTGCGGTGATATTTCCCGCTTTTTGTTTGGAGATGATCTTTCCGTTTAAACCAGTAAGGGTAATCACCGCATTGCGAATATTACTGCTGCTGGTTACAAAAAACGAATTACCCGTTACAACAGTAGGATAAACGCTTACTGTATTTGCCGAAGTTGCGGCCAAACGAATGCTTACTGTTGCTGAATAAGTAGAGATGCCGCTCCTGTCTGTCATTTTTAAGCGATAATAACCAATGCCCCGGAAAGGAGACGGATCGGTAAAGCTGTATTGTGTAACAGCACTGTTATGAGAAGGCACTGCCCCGATACCTGAAAAAGATTGGCCGTCTATGCTCTTTTCTACTTCAAACAAGCGGGGATCGCTGCCGGAAGAGACGTTCCAGTTCAATTGCACTGTATTTTCCTTTTCGCGGGCGGTGAAAGATTCCAGGGTAACAGGTAATATGCTGAGGGTTTGCATGGCAAACGAAATCCTGTTATCCACTTCGTTTTCATAATATTCCAACACCAGGTTATGCGTTCCGCTCAATGAAGCGCTGTAGCTGGTGGTGGTATACGAGTGAAGCGCCCAGTTATTAATGATCCAGGTAGCGCCGCCATCAACGCTGAGCCTGTAGCCGTCATCGGCGCCTACGGTAAACATATAGGTTCCGGCAGCGAATGTTTTAGTAAGCCGGTAACGAACGCTAAAGGTTTCGGTTTGAACCGGGCAGCCGCTGGTAGCGTAAGACACATTGCCCCCTCCAAAATTTTGGTCGAAAGCCGGGTCACTGGCGGAGCCTTCATGTACCATACCTGCAAATACTCCAAAATTAGTTCCATCGTAAACATAACCGTTCCATATATTACCTGTTCCATAAATACCCGTGTCTTCAGTTCCGTTACATGTAGCGGCTACGGCAAACGAAATCCTGTTTTCTCCTCCATTCTCATAATATTCCAACACCATGTTATAGGTACCGCTCAGCGCAATGGAATAGGTGGTAGTGGTATAAGACTGATCATTCCAGCGGTTAATTGCCCAGGTGGCGCCGCCATCAAGGCTCAGCCTGTAGCCGTCGTCTCCGCCTACCGTAAAAATATAATTGCCACTGGCAAAGGTTTTGGTAAGCTTATAGCGCATGCTGAAGGTTTCCGTTTGTACGAAACAGCCGGTAGTAGGGTAGTTTACATTGCTTCCTCCAAAGTTCCTGTCAAAATTAGGACTCCCTGCCGTTCCTTCATTTACATAGCTGCGGTAATCCGTAAAGTTCGTATTATTATAAGCGTAGCCTATCCATATATTACCGGTTCCATAAGAAGTTTGATTACCGGAAGTTGTACAGGGCTGGCTATAGGCGCATAATACGTATAAAACAAGACTTATAAAGAGGAGTAAAAATCTTTTCATGGCGGTTTAATTGGGGGTTAAATATTACGCAAACATAACGCGACCCAATAAGTGTTATTGCTTATTTTCGACGGGCGATACACTTATTATTATGAACAAATCCATCTAATCATATTAAGAGTAAATTTTACATAGCGTTGATTTTTATTGGAATATAAATTTTTGAAGGATATACTGCATTGATAAAAGATAAGCTATCAAGAGAGCCGGGACCCACAATCCGGGTTAATACAGCTAATTAGCAATTCGGTGGTTGAATCAAAAGCTTCGATCAGTAGAATGGGAAAATTTAGTGGTTGGTTAACCCGGAGGCTAATATCTGCTCCTTTTAGAAGAAACAGCAGCACAACAGGTATGCAATCTGCAGTCCCAAACCCTTCTTCTCTTGCGCTTTAAATCGTACCTTTGCGCCTTGTTTTCGCAAAAGACGGAATCTAAAATAAGAAGCAGCTATGATTACAGTGAACAATGTATCGCTATCCTTTGGCAAAAGGGTATTATTTGATGAAGTAAACCTGAGTTTCAACAAGGGCAATTGCTACGGTGTTATTGGAGCCAACGGCGCCGGGAAATCTACTTTTTTAAAGATCCTTTCCGGTGAAATTGATCCGAGCAAGGGAACAATAGACATTACACCCGGGGAACGGATGGCGGTTTTACAGCAGAATCACTTTGCTTTTGACGAGCATACTGCCCTTCAAACCGTAATGATGGGGCACCAGAAATTGTGGCAGGTAATGCAGGAAAGAGACGCTATTTATGCCAAAGAGGATTTTACCGAAGCAGATGGCATGCGTGCCGGCGAGCTGGAGGGCGAGTTTGGTGAGATGGGTGGATACACCGCTGAAAGTGACGCCGGAACATTATTGGGAGAGCTGGGGGTTAATGAAGAATACCATCTGGCGTTAATGAAAGATCTGCCGGGAGCTGTAAAAGTGCGCATATTGCTGGCTCAGGCTTTATTTGGCAACCCGGATATACTGATATTAGATGAGCCAACCAATGATCTTGACGTGGAAACCATTAGCTGGCTGGAAAACTTTTTGGCTGATTATGAGAATATTGTAATTGTAGTGAGCCACGACAGGCACTTTCTGGATTCCGTGTGTACACATGTAGCCGATGTGGACCGGCAGAAAATAAAGATCTATACCGGGAACTATACGTTTTGGTACGAGAGCAGCCAGTTGGCGGCACGCCAGTTGTCTGACAAGAATAAGAAAATGGAGGATAAGCGTAAAGACCTGCTCGATTTTATTGCCCGGTTCAGTGCTAACGCTTCCAAAAGCAAACAGGCTACTTCACGTAAAAAAGCGCTTGAAAAATTAGTAATAGAAGATATTGAACCTTCTAACAGGCGTTATCCGGGCATTATTTTCAAACAGGACCGCGAAGTGGGTAATCAGGTTTTGAATATAGAGAAACTATTCAAAAAAGCAGATGACGGGAGAGTGTTGTTCAGCGATGTTAGCTTTTCGGTAAACAAAGGCGACAAGATCGCTTTCTTTTCCAAAGATCACCTGGCCCTCACTTCCTTTTTTGAGATCATTAATGGTAAAATGCAGGCGGGTGGCGGTAAATATGAATGGGGCACTACAATTACCAAAGCCTATCTGCCGAATGATAATGCGCCCTATTTTGAGCAGAAGGATGTTAACCTGATGGATTGGCTAAGGCAGTTTGTACCGCCAAATGTTGCGGATGTGGATGAACCATTTTTGCGTGGCTTCCTGGGAAAAATGCTTTTCAGCGGCGATGAGATCCTGAAAAAAACAAGTGTGCTGAGTGGTGGCGAAAAGGTAAGGTGTATGATCAGCCGCATGATGATTCAAAACCCCAACCTGGTAATATTAGATGAGCCAACCAATCATCTTGACCTGGAAAGCATTCAGTCGTTCAATGAAAGCATGGTGAACTTTAAGGGTGTGGTATTGCTTACTTCGCACGACCATACTTTTATGGAAACCGTTGCCAACCGGGTAATAGAGCTAACGCCTAAAGGAATAATAGACAGGCTGACCACGTTTGATGAATACTTAGAAGACAGCAGGGTGAAACAGTTGAGAGAAACGATGTACGAAAGCAAAGGCGTGCTGGTGTAGAGTATGTGTAGTTTGAGATTTGTGGTTTATTGTTGTTCGATTCGGACGGAAAAGATTTAAAATTTGAAATCTAATACCTGCGTCCGGCAGGCGGGTTTGAGATTGCATTCCGCTTCGGAGTTGAATTTGCCACGGCAAACAGGTTTTATCTTTGATTATTGGTGATTTGTATTCCCTTCGGATTTCGAAATTTAATATTCGGAGTTGAAACTTTTTTGGTTCTTGTTATTTGTTTCCTGGTGCTTTTCTATTTCTTCGTATTTAAAACCGCATGGCGCGTAAAAAAAAGACAATCCCCGGCTGGAAGGCTTTGCTGCTAATGACAGGCTTAATGCTATTAACCGCCGGTCTTATATATGGTTATATACGCTGGAGAGAATACCATGTTCATTTTGTGCGTTACACTGCTTTCGGTATTGAGATCCCGGTTAATTATAATATTCATGGCATAGATGTTTCGCATCACCAGGATGTGATAGACTGGCAAGAAGTAAGGCAGATGAATGTAGAAGATATGCAGTTGAGCTTTGCTTTTATTAAAGCCACGGAAGGATTGGTAAACGTAGATAAATTGTTTAAGCGCAACTGGTACAGGGCAAGAGAGGAAGGAATGACAAGAGGTGCATACCATTTTTTTCTGGCTACAAAAAGCGGGAAAAAGCAGGCAGATAATTTTATTGCGCAGGTAACGCTGGAGCCCGGGGATCTGCCCCCGGTGCTGGATGTAGAGCAATTATACGGCGTAAAGCCCGCAACCCTTCGCATAAGGGTTCAGGAATGGCTCACTACTATTGAAACGTACTATAAGGTAAAACCCATTATTTATACCAATGTTGATTTTTATGATCAGTATTTGGGAAAAGCGTTTGACGATTACCCGTTATGGGTTGCGCACTACCTGCAGCCTAATAAGCCGCGTATTGAAAGACCGTGGATATTCTGGCAGCACAGCGAAACCGGGAAGGTTAATGGCATTAGCACCAGGGTAGACTTTAATGTGTTTAACGGTGATTCGGCAGCTTTCCGCCGGTTGTTGTTAAATTAAAAACAAAAGCATTCATATATGAGCAACGGCATTGAACCCGAATTAAAACGGATCATCACAAAAATTTTGCGGGTGATAACAGCTATAATCGTGTGGTCTGTTATTACCATCTTCTTCGGCTTGTATTTAGAGTGGGCTCTGATCAGGGGATCTTTTAATACCTTTAATACGATGTTCTATGCCTGGTTTGTAATAAGCTTTACGGCACTGATCTATTATTTCTACAGGATCTGGAGCGAATAGGGCGTGTTGTACGGGTATTTATAGTTGGCGGAATCGCATTAAGATAGCCACATTCCGCCAAATATGACAATATCGGGGGTTTTGAAATAAGATGCCGTTATGCAGTAAAATTCCTTTAACGGTAATATTTATCAGCCAAACAGGTCGCCTGCTATTACCTGGCTTTGCACCAATTCGGTAGCATAGCTGTTTTCCTGTATGCCAAAGCAGGTTACCATAGCAATAAACACCGTTTTTTTTGCGGGCGCCGCCATTCTTACCAAGGCTCTTTTATTTCTTAGCTCCGCTGCATATTTTTTTGTTATGATAAAAGGAGCATCATAAAACTTTATTTCGCATACATTAATAATATTATCTGCCCTGTCTATGAGCATATCTATCTGTACTCCTCCGGCATCGCCGCCGGCTTCAGTATAAACGGCTGCTATGCCCATTGCTTTTTTTAAATGTAAAGCTTCTTTTAATAGGTTTATTTCTTCTTCACGGCCGGTAAATCCTGCTGCCTGTTGTTAACTGCTGTGATCAGCAACGATTTTCCACTCACCCTTGATTTTACGGATCAGTAAAGTATAATGTCCGCTCAAATCGCCGATACTTCGTTTGAGGAACCATTTACCCACCACGTAATAATATTCCGGGGAAAGGTTTTTTATATGCAGGATCTCAAACCGGAGCCGGCCCATCTTTGAAGTGTCGCTGTAGCTTTTTTTATAGCGGGTTAAGGTGTTCTGGTAGCCATACACCACGCCGCTGCTGCCAATAAACATAAGGGAATCGTTGTTCCAGTAACCTTTTACAAAATTGTTGAGGTCTCCCTTGTTCCAGTACAGGGTTTGATCATCTAATATTTTCAGAATGGCTTTTTCAGCGGCAGACTGGCCGCCGGCCTTTAATTGTCCTAAGCATGCGATGAGCAGCAGGAGTAATAATTTTTGCATAAGTGAGGCGGTATGAAAACCAATATAACGCGAACTTTGGATGTTCGGAAATCAAAATCAATTTTTTATTTCACGGCAACATTTCTACTACGATGCGGGCGTTGCTTAAATGAGCAATCCTTACAGGAATTAAATCGCCCGTTTTTATAGTGGCAAGGGCTTCACCGGGCAACTGCATTTTAGCCTGTATTTTGTCATTAATGAAACTTACATGAGCACCATAGGGCGAAACTTTAGTTACAGTGGCGTCTATTGGCGTTTTATTTTTCAAATACTGTACCGCTTTACGGAATTCGGGAATATAGTTATGCGTAAAAAGTTCGGCGAACAGGCGGTTGGGTTTATCGGGGTGCAGCAATTTAAATTCAACGGGTTCATTAAAACTTTTTTCCGCAGGCGGAATTTCCCATGGAGATAATACCAGCGGGAAAAAAATATAACTACCGATTTCTTTCACAAAAAGGGCATCCTCCACGCGTTTCAAATAGCCTGTAAAGCGGTTATCCGTTGCCGCTTTGTGAATAAGCTGCTCTATTGCCGTATTGTATAAGAACTTTAAATTAAAGGCTATTATCCTTTTACCCCTGTCGGCGCCTTTTATCTGGAAATGCACAACATCGCCTATACGATACTGATGCGGCTTCTTCGTTTTCTGCCCTTCCTTATCGTCTGTTCTGCAGGTGATTGTTTTCTTTTTATCTTTATGCATGTATTCAATGGAAACGTACTGCTTTTCGTGATTAACGGAAGTAACCGTTCCATTCATTATCGCATTATCCATGTAGCGCGCATTTATGCGAAGGTGCGGAAATTATGCGAGGGTGTTGTATACTTAATTTCCCGGGCTGGCATGCAGCAATTGCAAGCCCACGGAAGTGCGTGGCTTAAATCCCGGCCAGGTTTGGGCAGCGGGCGATTCATTTACCATCAGGTATTTCCCTAAGTCCTTTTTCTTCAGGTGAACATCCAGAAAAGCGGTTATGAAATGCTGGTTAATATTATTAATACGCCGCTCGTTCCATGCGGGCTCCGCATAATGATAGTATTCCTGCATAGCTAGCCCCGCCTGTAATGATTCGGGAGGAGGAGGGTTGGGCGCCACGTTATGTCTCGCATTTTCGTAAGTCAGCAGGTAACGGCTGGCATTTATCGCGCCATCATAAATAGCTTTAATTCCATCTTCATAGCCCGACACATCGTCCTTGTTACCGGCAACGAAAAAAACTGGTATTTTTAAACCTTTCAACCCTTCTTCATCCCATACGCCACGCTGCATGCCCCAGGGAGCAAAAGCCACTACAGCCTTAACCCCTGGATCGAAAGAGGTTTTAAAGTCTGCGTTATTTGCCAGAAGGGTATTGATGGCTTTGCTTCCATTGGTGATGGCAGTAAAAAATCCTGCTAACTTTTCACTGTAACCTGCGCCGGCAACATTTAATACACCATAGCCTCCCATTGAATATCCAATGAGCGCAGTATTGCCGGCATCTGCCAATCCCGCTAAAAAACTTCCGCTGTCACTTTTCGCTAAGGCCGCTATCTGGTTCAATACAAACCGTATGTCTTTAGCCCGGTTGAGTAAAGTGCTTTGAAAGCCTTTTGTCTCGGCGTGTGTAGATTCGGTGTGGTCAATGGCCACTACTACATAACCTTTAGACGCCAGGTTTTCGGTGAGATAGGATAACAATACCCTTGAACCCGGGTAGCCGTGTGATACGATGACTAGGGGAAATGCAGCAGCTTCCTTATCAGGAACGGCATCGCGCAGTGCCCTGCCCTTAAAAGTAAAAGGAACAATGGGCCTTAACGAATCATTTGAGCTGCCTAATATATCTTCGTAAACTGCCAGCATGGTTTTGCCTTCAGGCACTATAGCAGGATACCATATTTCTAATTTCAGCGGGCGGTTATACAATGGATCAACGCCTCCTTTCGAATGTAGTATATCTGCCTGGTCTTTATTTATAAGGGTTAAAGTGCGTACACCTGCTTTATATGGGCCTCTTGCCGCCAGTTCCGGGGCATCGGGTAATGCATCGCCGTTAATAAATGACTCCGCAATGGTTTGTGCTTTTGCCGGTGCGGTAATCAAAAAGCAAAGTGAAATGATGAGTAAACGAGTGGGTTTCATTGTTAAGGACTTGAAATATTGAAAAGGATCGAACTTTCGGTAGCCATTGACGGAATTAAAAGCTTTGCTATAAATATAAGCTAAATGAAGCACCCGGTTTATACAAGCGTATTCCGGATTACCCGGCCGGTATGACCTGTTATTCCGTTTTCCTGTTCCCCTCTTTGTCAAACAACTTTTTTAAGTGCCGCTCCGTAAGCGGAATGGGCAGGATACTGAATAAAAAAGTGAGTACAATTCCTGTAATAATACCTGTTTGGCTTAAGAATGAGAGAAAGAAGGAAAGCAGCCCTGTTGCGGTAAGTATACCACCGCAAAGCAGCATCAGCTTTGAAGAATAGCGGTTGGCTTCCTCCCATGTTTGCTGGTTGCGCATGGATGCTTTTGTTCTGTAACCGTAAACCGTATTGATCTTTTCAGGTGAATGTAACAGGGTTATTACACTGACAATAATAAGTGTACAGCCGGTAACGAATGTAATAATGGTAAAGGGAGACATATTGTTTTTTAATTGCTGTTACCTGTTATACCAGAAACTTATTTCTGTTTGGCCACTTTATACAATAGCCCACCCAGCACGGCAAAAAAGATCACCCCCAATATTTCATAGCCTAAGGCCCCGCCCAGCACATTAGTGATCCCGTTTTCAAAGCTCAGCTTTTCCAATCCTTTTGAAATGGTATCGTTGGCAGCCAGGAAGGCTACGATCACTCCTGCTATGGCGCCGCCCGCAACCAACCCGGTGGCGAACAGGTTGCCTTTGCCAAGGTCTTCTTCACCTGCTTTAATGGCTTCCCCTTTTCTTTTGGCCTGCCAGTCAACAATACCCCGTATAGCGCCGCCTATAAAAATAGGTAAAGTGGTTGCCAAAGGCAGGTACAAACCAATGGCAAATGATAAAGCTTTAATACCGCAAAGCTCTACCACCACAGCCACAAAAACACCCACCAGCACATACTGCCAGTCCAGGTTAAACGACAGCACGCCTTTTATTAGTGTAGCCATTAACGTGGCCTGCGGCGCCGCATAGGTGCTTTGGCCAATGGCATGATGGATGCCCTGCGCTACCATTTCAGGTGTGGGGGTATCCAGCACTTTTATGGTTATGCCTATTGCCAGGGAAGAAACGATTACTCCAATGAACAGCGCCAATTGCTGGTACCGTGGTGTAGCACCAATGATATAACCGGTTTTAAGATCCTGCGAAGTAGCGCCTGCATTAGCGGCGGCAATGCATATCATTCCTCCAACCACCAGCACCATGGGTTCATAAGATTTACCCGTCCAGCCTACCACTATAAAAATTAAGCAGGTGCCCAGGATAGTGGCAATGGTCATCCCGGAAATAGGGTTATTGGAAGAACCGATCAGCCCCACAATACGGGAAGAAACGGTTACGAACAATGCGCCAAACACTACAATAAGCACCCCCACCAGCAAGCGGCTGATAAAATTTTCGCCGGGGATGAATGGTAAAACCGATACGATCAATATCAGTCCCAAACTTCCGAAGCCCACCACTTTTAAACTCAGATCCTTTTCTGTGCGCAATTCTTCAGTGGTTATGTTGCCGGCATTCTTATTTTTTAATGATCCCAGGCTGCTTTTAAATGAAGAGACGATAGTGGGTAAGGTTTTCAGCAGCGTTATAAAACCGCCTGCCGCAACGGCGCCCGCCCCTATTTGCCGGATATAGGCCCAATAAATGGCGTTTGAAAAATCGGCAAAAGTATGGGTATCGGGGTTCCAGCCGCCTCTTCCTCCTGCAGTACTCATATCGGCGAGTACCCCGAGCTTTACCAGTTGCGCGGCAATGGCATCGGCAGGTACCAGTGTGGCCAGCAAAGGGATCAATACAAAAGAGGCCAGTACGCTGCCCGCTACCAGCACGCCACCTATTTTGGGCCCGATGATATAACCTACGCCCAGGTATTCAGGCGTTATTTCACCACTCACTTTGGCTGAGGGCAGGAATTTATTAACCTGCTTAGTCATGAACTCCGGCGTTTCGGCAATTACATGAACGATCTTTTGTAAGAAAGCGTACACCAGCGCAAAGCCTACTCCTGTAAAAGCGGTTTTAGCAAAATCACCCCCTTTCTCTCCTGCTTTTAATACAGCAGCGCAGGCCGTTCCTTCCGGATAGGGAAGCGTATCGTGTTCCTTTACGATCAGCGGCCGCCGCAGGGGGATCATCATTAAAGTGCCCAGTATGCCGCCCAGTATTGCCAGGGTGAGTATGGTTACATAATTAAAATAATCTTCATTGGCCTTATCGCTCAAAAATAAAAACCCCGGCAGTGTAAATACAACCCCTGCCGCAATGCTTTCACCGGCAGACCCGGTAGTTTGGATGATATTGTTCTCGAGAATGGTAGTCTTTAAAAAAAGCCTGCTGAGTGTAATAGCCATTACCGCAATGGGTATGGAGGCGGAAACGGTTAACCCGGCTTTGAGCGCGAGATATACGGTAGACGCGCCGAAGATGATACCAAACACCGAACCGGTTAATACGGCTTTAATGGTAAATTCGGCCATTCTGGTTTCGGGTGCTATAAAGGGCTGAAATTTTTTTTCAGGCATAATTTGGAGGTTTTCGGAAGAAAGATAAAGAAAATAGGGATTAGGTAAATAATAATCAACGCCCGGATCAGATCACCAGCTTTTTAAATAAAGAGAAATGCTGCATCGCTTCCAGTATGCCGCCTGCGCCCTCTTCTTTTGCATGGTATATAGCAGGAAAGCCTGCCGTTGCTTCCATTAAGCCGGGTTCTGCATTGCCCACTACAACCCCTTTGTATCCTGTTTTAAATAAAGACAGGTCGTTGAAGGTATCGCCTGCCACCAGAATGTTTTCTATGGTAAAATGATATTGTTTGGCCAGCAACTGCAGGCTGTATCCTTTATTAATGCCTTTGGGTAATACATCCGCGAACTTTCCGGCAGACAACACCAGGTCGCAATTCAATTGCTCCACTTTATCCTTTAAATCGTCAACATCCGTATGCACGTCATAAAAATAAGAGCAGCGCCGTTGCTGCGGAACGTTCTGCGCTACGAGGCCTTTTACGCCGGATAGTAATTCGGCTACCTGTTTTTTTCCCGGCCATCTTTCTTCAATCAATGATTGAATGGGCTCAACGGGTTCAAGCGAATTGCCACTTACAATAGTGGCACCCACATCACAAATAATAAAATCCGGCTTCGGCATTAAGGGTTCTTCAAAAAGAGGTAAAATGGTTGCCAGTCCCCTGCCGCTAACAAAAACAAGCTGAAGCGCTTTATGACTGTTTATTATACGATACAGCGCTGCCCGCTGCGCAGGGGCTCCGCCTAAAAATGTGCCGTCTAAATCAGTAGCCAGTAACATTATGTTTTCCTTTTTTTTATATGTGGCAAGGCAAATATCCCTTATAAAATGATGATATGCCGTTTATCTGAAAAAAAGTGCCAGCTAAATACAACTTGAATCAGCCACTAATGCATGAATACTTAATGTGTTTTGGTACATCCATTCGTGTATTAGTGACGTATTAAACCCTTGCAGGCTCTTGTTGTACAGAATGTTACAAATGGCACGAATTATTCGTGATAATTAGTGTATCGTGGATAAAGGCAACACATTATACTAGACCCCCGGAATTATTTTTAAGCAGCTTTTAACCGGCAGCATAACTCTGTTTAGGCGGCTTTTATTATACCTGCATACCAAAAATCATCCTTAATCGTTCCTATTAATAAAAAATATAAGGGAAAGCAATAGCTACATTTAACCATAATGCTATGAAAAAATTGATCATTTGTGCAGCATGCGGCTTTTTGCTGGTGTCGTATATAAGTGGGTGCTCACCAAAATATGGGTGCCCGGCTAATGGTAAGAGCGTTGGAGCAGAAAGAGTACTGAGCGGGGAAAAGGCGCCTAAGGCAAAGTCTTTTAAAAATTAGTCTCACCACTAAAAATAAAGCTATGAACCTGACCCTGCGTAACGATTATGGCTGTACTGAGGCTGTAATTGATGAAAACTGCGGCTTCGACAAATTTTATGGCGTAGCCGGTTTACTTGCCGATAAGCTACAGGTACAGTTTACCAACAAAATTGATGACCTCGATACGTCTTACTGGGATTTTAATTACAACGGACATAAGCTTACCCTGCATTATAACATATATGATGGCGTATCTATTTTACCTGTGCGGCTAAGGCGGGCCGTTGCAAAAGACAATGAAGCGATAAAAGAGCTGGCCATGGTTTTGCAGCAGCTCAGTTAGTATCCTTTCTCCGAAATAGAATCGAGTATATTATAATAGCTCAGGTAACGCTCTATATTGATTTTCCCTTCTTCTACCGCTGCCTTAACAGCACAGCCCGGTTCATTAATATGCAAACAATTATTAAACTGGCAATCCGTTATAACTTCCCTCATCTCGGGGAAATAATGCGAAAGCTCCTGCTTTGAAATATCAACAAGCCCAAATTCACGGATCCCCGGCGTATCAATAATTCTTCCGCCAAAAGGAAGATCAAACATTTCCGCGAACGTGGTAGTGTGCAGGCCTTTACCGCTCCAGCCGCTTACTTCCTGTGTTTTGAGCGCAAAATCCGGCATTACCGCGTTAATAAATGAAGACTTTCCCACGCCCGAATGCCCGCTGATCAAAGAAGTTTTATGTTGTAAAATTTGTTGTATATCTTTTATCCCTTCACCCTTTTCTACACTCATTAAAATAACGGTATACCCGATTGCCTCATACATGGCTTTTCTCTCTTCAAACTGGCGCATTTCTTTTTCCCGGTGCAGATCGGATTTATTGAATACCAATACCGCGGGTATATGGTAGGCTTCAGCGGCAACCAAAAAACGGTCAATAAATCCCTGTGATGTGCGCGGATCCCTGAGTGTACAGATCAGTAAGGTTTGGTCAATATTGGCCGCGATAATATGATGATGGTATTTATGAGCGGGCGACTGCCGGTTAATATAATTACGCCGGTCATAAATATGCGTGATAACAGCGCTTTGCTCCTCGCCTTCTTCTATTACTATATCTATTTCATCGCCAACGGTAACGGGGTTGGTAGATGTAATGCCATCCATTTTAAACCTGCCTTTTATCCTCGCATTGTACAACGATCCGTCCTGGCTTTTCACTACGTACCAGCTTCCTGTAGATTTGTATACCAGGGCTTTCATGCAATACAATAAATTAATTCTTTCTGCTGTTGTTATTAAATCCGGAAGCGGTATCTATAAATGCCATTTTGTTTTAAGCCGCTTCCTGTACTGTAGGGCTATTGTTCTGCGTTACTGCAGGATCATGCTGCGTTCACCCTTCGCGTACGCTTTCATCCATGAAGTTATTGTATTTACCCATGCGGCATCCGTATTAATACAGGGAATAAAAGTGAAAGATTCCCCGCCTGCATGTAAGAAGGTTTCCTTTCCTTCCACTGCTATTTCTTCGAGCGTTTCCAAACAATCACTCACAAAGGCAGGGCAAAGCACTGCTATTTTCTTTTTACCCTCTTTGGGGAGCTCCGCCAGGCGTATATCGGTAAAAGGTTCCAGCCATCCTTTACCCAGCCGCGACTGAAAGGAAATGCTGTACCTGCTTTCCGGGATATTAAGCTTTTGGGTAAGCAGGCGTGTGGTTTCAAAGCATTGGTGCCTGTAGCAAAAAGCATGCGCGGGAGAATCGGTCTGGCAACAGTTCTCTGTTTTTAAACAATGGTTGCCCGTAATATCCGATTTATGTATATGCCTTTGCGGTACACCGTGATAGCTGAATAAAATGTGATCATAATCCTGCTGCAGGTAAGGAATGATACTTTCTTCCATTGCCTGTAAATAATTGGGCTCGTTGTAAAATGGTTTGATAAAGGAAAGGGAAAAAGGATATTTTCCTTTTTTGTGTATGGTTTTCGCATGTTCTACCGCTGTTTCGTACGATGACATGGCGAAGTGGGGGTAGAGCGGAACAGCGATCACTTCTTCAAGCGACGGCAACCGCTTCATCAAATTATTATAAGCTGTGGCAACGGATGGGTTGCCGTACCGCATGGCTATTTCAACAGGCGCTTCCATTTGTTGCTGCACCGCTTCCTGTAATTGTTGGGTAATTACAATCAGGGGAGAACCGCCTTCCGTCCATATAGAACGGTAAGCAGCCGCTGATTTTGGAGCGCGAAAGGGTACAATTATACCGCCTACCAGCAGCAGCCGCCACGGGTAAGGGTAATCAATCACCCGTCCATCCATTAAAAACTCCATCAAATAACGGCGAACATCTTTCACTTCGGTTGAATCGGGCGAGCCGAGATTCATTAATATTATCCCCTGTTTGGCAGATGTGTTTATCATGATAATTGATATACTTGCTTCAGTAAAATGATAAAGGTCACGCAGGGTGACCTTTATTGATATGATGGATCAAAAACGGGACGCCGCATCAATGGTACGGTCCAGGTCTTGATAGGTAATGGCATTACTTATAAACCAGGTTTCAAAAGCAGAAGGAGGCAAATATACGCCGGAATTCAACATATGATGAAAAAACTTATTGAAAACTTCAATATCTGCTTCCGATGCCGAGGTGAAATCTGTAATATCGTGGTCGCTGAAATGCACACTGATCATGCTTCCCAAACGGTTGATCCGGAAAGGATGCGGCCCGGCCCTGAATACCTCACTCAATCCTTTTTCAAGATAGGCGCCCTTGGTTTCCAGCTCATCATATATTACCGGGTTGGCATTTAACCCCCGAAGCAGCGTGTATCCAGCAATCATTGCCAAAGGGTTGCCACTTAAGGTACCGGCCTGGTATACGCTCCCTACCGGCGCTATATGATTCATGATCTCCTTTCTGCCCGCAAAAGCACCTACCGGCATGCCGGCGCCGATAATTTTTCCATAAGTAATAATATCGGCATTCACCTTCAGCTTTTCCTGTGCGCCTCCCTTGGCCAGTCTGAACCCGGTCATTACTTCATCAAAGATCAGTAATATATTTTCCCTGTCGCAAATTTTCCGGAGCGTTTCCAGGAATCCTTCTCCAGGCAAAATACAGCCCATGTTACCGGCTACGGGTTCAATAATAATAGCGGCAATTTCATTCCTGTTTTCCGCTACTAAGTTCTCAACGGCAGCTATATCATTATAAGCGCAGGTTAAGGTATCGGCGGCAACGCCTGGTGTTACCCCCGGCACTTTTTGTATATTAAAGGTGGCCACACCGCTTCCTGCTTTCACCAAAAAGCAATCTGCGTGGCCGTGATAACAACCTTCAAATTTGATGAGCTTATTTTTGCCGGTATAGCCTCTTGCCAGCCGTATAGCGCTCATGCAGGCTTCGGTGCCGCTGCTTACCATTCTGATCAGGTCAACATTAGGCGCCATGCTTTTGATGAGCTCGGCTATTTCAATTTCCAGTTCGGTAGGCGCGCCAAAGGAGGTAGATGAGCCAGCCTTATCGCGAATAGCTTTGATAACCGGTTCATAGGCATGACCTAAGATCATTGGACCCCAGGAGTTGATGAAATCAATATACTGATTCCCGTCAACATCGTATAAATAAGCTCCTTTGGCTCTTTCAATAAATACCGGGGTGCCTCCAACGCTTTTGAATGCCCGTACGGGAGAGTTTACGCCGCCGGGGATGGAATGCTGGGCACGTTCAAATAAGGCTTTGCTGGATTGGTAATTCATGGTGAATAAGTGAATGGTGAATAGTGATTGGGCGATGCCTATATTAATGCTTTGAACAAGATAGTATTAACCCCGTCAATAATTTAAAGGTGCTGACCATCTTTTCTTCTATATTTTTCATGTCAATATTATTCAAATAGTTTAAATCACTGGCTGCAAAATAATTGTTTTACACTTACATCTCATATGCTGTCTATTCATTCACCATTGCCTCATTCACCATTCACCTTCCTCAGGTCAACATCCCCGCCGCATCTTTTGCAAAATAAGTAGCTATAAGATCAGCACCAGCGCGTTTGATAGCAGTAAGGCTTTCTATAATGGCTTTTGACTCATCGAGCCAGCCCATTTTTGCCGCGGCTTTTATCATGGCGTATTCCCCGCTTACATGATACGCGCTTACTGGAACGGTAACGGTATTTTTTATTTCTCTTATAATATCAAGATAAGCCATAGCCGGTTTTACCATTACAATATCGGCGCCCTCATCAATATCCCTCAGTGTTTCATTCACGGCTTCTATGCGGTTGGCATAATTCATCTGGTAGGTTTTTTTATCACCAAAGCCGGGTGCACTATCCAATGCATCGCGAAACGGCCCGTAAAAGCAGGAAGCGTATTTAGCGCTATACGACATAATGCCGGTATGGGTAAAACGATTTTCTTCCAGCGCTTTCCGGATGGCGCCAATGCGGCCATCCATCATATCGCTGGGCGCAACAAAATCGGCGCCTGCCAGGGCATGGCTCAGGCTCATTTTTACAAGGGCTTCAACCGTTTCATCATTTAATATCTTTCTGTTTTTTACGATGCCGTCATGGCCGTATTCAGAATAAGGATCCAGTGCCACATCCGTCATTACGATCATTTCCGGCACCGCATCTTTAATGGCTTTAATGCTGCGTTGCATCAGCCCGTTTTCGTTCCATGCTTCTTTGCCCGTATTGTCTTTCCATTCGTCTTTGCATTTTATGAAAAGCAAAACGCTTTTAATGCCCATGCTCCACAGTGTTTTTACTTCTTTAACCGTATTGTCAACCGAATAACGGTAATATCCGGGCATGGAAGGAATTTCGTAAGCGATATCCCTACCTTCATCAATAAAAAGGGGCGCAATAAAATCATTGGGCGTTAATACCGTTTCGGCTACCATGCTGCGAATGGCTGCATTGCTGCGAAGTATACGGTTTCTGCGTTGTAAGTACATGGTATCAGTTTGATATTTGTTGTTTGTAGTTTATCGTTGCATTTGGCTTCGTTTTTCGGATTTAAGGCTTCGGATTTAATATTTGAATTTTATTTGTTTCTTGTGATTTGTTTCTTGATGCTTTGTATTCCCTCGGATTTCGAAATTCCAGCCTCGGAGTTAAATTGTCTTTTACTGTTTGTCACTTTTTTTGCGGAAAAAAAGTAACCAAAAAAGCCGCCCGAAAACGATTACTGCCCGTTTTCGGGAAGGAGCCTTGATAGTGCTTTTCTGCTACTGTGATTTCTACTTCATTTCGCTGCTGCTTTCTCATTTTTCAGTAGTCCGTATTATAGCTATTTTTTTTGAGCATTGAAATTGTATTCTGCTTTGAATTTAATATTTGAATTTTATTTGTTTCTTGTTATTTGTTTCTTGATGCTTTGTATTCCCTCGGATTTCGAAATTCCGGCTTCGGGCTTAATTTTACCCTCACACCCACTCCTGCGGATGCAAACAAACCTGCAGCAGTTTATCTTCTTCACTCCCTGCTTCGGGCTGATAATTATATTCAAATCGTACAGTGGGTGGCAGGCTCATGAGTATGCTCTCGGTTCTTCCATTGGTTTTTAAACCGAACAGGGTGCCCCTGTCGTGTATGAGGTTAAACTCAACATAACGTCCCCTGCGGATCTCCTGCCAGTGCTTATGCTTTTCGTTCCATTCCGTGTTTTTTCTTTTAGCAACAACCGGCAGGTAGGCATTAATAAAGCAATTGCCGTTAGCCTGCTGAAAGGCGAATAACCGGTTAGCGTCTTCATCATTCAGCGGGCGGAGATAATCATAAAACACGCCGCCGATCCCCCGCATTTCATTACCGCGGTGGGTATTAGAGAAATAGGTATCGCATTGCCGCTTAAACTTTGGATATAGCGCTTCCCCAAAGGGCTGCATGGCATCGCGAAGGGTTTGATGAAAGTGTCGCGCGTCTTCCTCAAACAAATAATAAGGGGTAAGGTCGGCGCCTCCGCCAAGCCACCGGTCTGTTATCTTTCCTGCCGTATCGTATAGCTCAAAGTAGCGCCAGTTAGCGTGTACCGTAGGCACAAAAGGGTTAAGCGGGTGTATAACAATACTAAGCCCGCAGGCAAACCAGCTATCGCCATTGATCTTCAACTGGTTTCGCATGGCGTCATTTACTTTGCCGTGCACAACCGATGTATTTACACCTGCCTTTTCAAATACCTTTCCATTCGATATCACTCTGGTTCTTCCTCCTCCTCCTTCGTCCCGGTCCCAGTTATCTTCCACAAACCCGGCTTCCCCATCTTCCTGCTCTACTGCATGGCAAATATGGTTTTGAAGATCATGTATATAACTGATCCAACTGTTAGTAGTGAGTTGTGAATGGTGAATGGTGAATGATTCGTCAATGCCCGACAGATTATGGGTTTTCATTTCTTTTCGTTTATTTAATACAGCCCATTCAGGTTTTCATTAAAATGCGTTTTATTGCGCCCTCCCGTTGCTCCATCCCTTAACCGTATCTACAAATGCGCGGGCATGATCAACGGGTATATTGGGTAAAATACCATGCCCGAGATTTGCGATATATCTTTCCCCGCCAAAAGCGGCAAGCATTGCTTCCACTTCTTTTTTAATAACAGGGATGGGTGACAATAGTTTTGCGGGATCGAAATTACCCTGTAAAGTTACTTTATCTCCCGCTAAGCTCCGGGCCATTTGCGGGGTAATGCACCAGTCAATGCCCAGTGCCTGTGCGCCCGTTTCTGCCATAGCATCCAAAGAATGCCATGCTCCCTTGGCAAAAACAATAACCGGTACTTTGTCTTTTAACGCGGTTACGATCTGCCGGATGTATTGTAAGGAAATGGTTTCGAAATCAGCAGGACTTAGCAGCCCGCCCCAACTGTCGAATACCTGGATCACATCCGCCCCGGCTTCCACCTGCGCTTCGAGGTAAGCAATGGTAGTGTCGGTGATCATTTGCAGCAGTTGATGTGCCACCCGGGGCTGGGTATAACAAAAAGCTTTGGCCTCGTCAAAGGTTTTACTGCCTTTACCCTGTACCATATAGCATAATAGGGTCCAGGGCGCTCCTGCAAAGCCGATAAGCGGCACACGGCTGTTCAATTCTTTTTTAATCAGTTGTATGGCATCAAACACATATTGCAGCTTTTCGTGCACATCGGGTATACATACCCGGTGTAAATCGGAAGCGGTCTTTACGGGGTTTGGCAGAAAGGGCCCCTTACTTTCTATCAACTGCACTTCAAGCCCCATAGCCTGCGGCACTACCAGTATATCAGAAAAAAGGATAGCCGCATCCACGCCAATGATATCTACGGGCTGCAAAGTAATTTCGCATGCCAGCTCAGGGGTTTGGCAACGCTCAAAAAAACCATATTTTTCCCGCAGCTTCATGTACTGGGGTAAATAACGGCCTGCCTGCCGCATCATCCAAACCGGCGGGCGTTCTACAGGTTTACCGCTGAGTGCTTTTAATAATAAATCGTTCTTCATAATCATTTAAAATAAGCTGTAACCATGTCCAGCATGTCTGTTTCCGCTGGCCATGAGCTGGTGACCACTTTATTGCTGCAGTAGGCGGCTATTGCTGCAGTAGTAGATTCACCAATGGAAAACAATACCGTGTGCACAGGGAGGGTATTGATGGAAAAAAAACTATGCACGGCGCTGGGACTAAAAAACAATATACCTCCATAATCCTTTACAGTGGCTATTGGCGTGCTTACCGTTTGGTACACCACCAGCTCGTTTACCTTTATGCCCGCAGCGCCGAGCCTGTCGGGTAAATGATCCATCCGGCTGTTTCCGCAAATGAATACCACTTCTTTTACATTTCCATATGCCATTATTTTTTCGGAAAGCAGGATGGCATTTTTTGCAGAGGCTATAATGGAGGAGGCGTTGAAAAAACGGAGTAAAGCGTTTTTAGTAGCGCCGCCTATACAAAAAATTTTCCATGCAGGAACAACGGTTAGTTGTGTGGTGATGACATTAACCGCATTAACACTTGTAAAGATAACGGTGAGCTGCTGCTGGGCCAGTGATTGAATTAACGCCCTTGTTTCCTGCGAAACTTCCGGTATAATTTTTATAAAAGCGTTGGCCTCCACATTTATATTTTGCAAGGCTGCCTTTTGCAGCAATGCAGTGTTTAGCTCCCGCGTTGATAATATTTCAATTTTATTTTCCGCCATTCCGGATAGATTCAATTATTTTATCTCCGCCATTAGCTAAAATTTCCAGGGCGGCTTCTTTACCGGTGTCTTCCATTTTATTCAGCTCCGTTTTTCTTTCCGTTTCTATTGTTTCTTTCCCGTTAACCGAAGTAATGCTTCCTTTAAAGTGAAGAAAGCCATCATCAATTTGTGCCAATGCGCTTATGGGTGTAGAACAGCCGCCGGATAAGGCACGTAAAAAATCGCGCTCGGCCCCGGTGCATATATCCGTATGCATATCATTTAAGGATATAAAAATATCTCTAAGCCATTGGTCTTCGGCACGGCAAACAGCCACCACGGCCCCCTGCGCCGGGGCAGGCAGCATCCAGTCTAATTCGATGCTTGCTGGTGGACGCAGGTTAATGCGATCCAGCCCGGCAGCGGCAAAAATGGCTCCCTGCCAGTTGCTTTCCTCCAGCTTTCTGAGCCTGCTGTTAATGTTTCCGCGTAAATTGTCTATAGTATGATGCGGGTAGCGGTGCAGCCATTGTGCCCTGCGCCGTATGCTGCTGGTAGCAATGGTGAAGCTGGTTATTTCTCCTGCTACATCACTGTTTTTCTGAAGCCATTTTCCACCGGCAAACCCAAGTGATTCTTCTAATAGTGGTGTTCCGGCTTTATATATTAAAACATCTTTGTACGAATCGCGTTTGAGTACGGCCGCCTTCACTATTCCTTTTGCCAGTTGCGTAGGTACATCTTTATAGGAATGTACGGCAACGTCAATATTTTTTTGAAGCAATGCCACATCAAGGGCTTTGGTGAAAATGCCCTGCACGCCTATTTCGTACAGCGGTACGGTAAGATTGATGTCGCCCTCGCTTTTTATATATACTAAGGTTGAGGCCACATCCTGCTCTGCCAAAAGCGTTTGAACCTTTTTTGCCTGCCAAACGGCTAACGCACTATCACGTGTGCCAATTTTTACTATATGCTTCATGAACGGGTTATACTTAAACGGAAATTTTCAGAAACATGAGGGGTTGCTATCTCCTCTCTTTATGAAGGATCCATTTGCAGATACTTATTGATCGTGCTGATGTATTGGCAGCCTTTTGCGGTATGTGTACGAAGGTCCACGGCAAGCGTCTTCACGGCTTTCTGTATTCTTGCATCTGTAACCTCTTTTTCGTTGCTATCCGGCATTATACAGGCACGTGTTTCGCTTAATTCATACAATTTGGATTTTACCTCACCCAAAAAATGACGGTGTAAAAATATTTTATGCCATTCCACAAACTCGCCCAGGGTTTCCTGAATGATGGCCAATGCTTTAGGCACTTCCGCCTTCCGCATAGCGAAAGTGTTATGGAGGATAGCGGATATTTCATCTACATCCATTAGCGTGGTACCCGGCAATGATTCTACATCGGGATCAATGCTTTTGGGTACAGAAAGGTCTAACAGCAGCCTGGGCTTTTGTACAGGAAAGAACCCGGGAAGAATAGTAAAATCTTCGGCAGTAGTGCTGGCAATCAGCACATCACTTTCATTTGCAATAATGCCAAGCTGCTCATAGGGAACGCATTCCAGTTGGTATTGCTGTGCAAATGCTACCGCTTTCTGATGTGTACGGTTTGTAATGCGTACCGTAGCGCCCGGAAAGTATTCATTGATATTTTTAGCCACGTTACAGCCAAACTTGCCTGCCCCAACCAGTAAAATATTTTTATGTTCAATATCCTTTACTTTTTCGCGTATTACTTCAATGGCGGCGTAGGCCACGGAAACGGTTCCGGTACTGAGGCGGGTTTCCGATTTGATCCTTTTGGAAGCCTGAAGCGAGAAGTTTACAAGCCTGTCTAATAAAGTACCGAGTAAACCCTTTTCTTTTGCGTATTTTGTTGCTTTTTTTAATTGCATCAAAATTTCATAATCCCCGAGGATCTGGGAATCTAACCCTGCGGCTACTTTAAAGAGGTGCATTACGGCATTGATTCCATGATGCACATATCCGTGTTGCTTAAACCCCTGAACCGTATTGCCTGTGGCTTCACACAGCAGGTCTGTTAACGCGCCGGCGCCGGCAATGCCGTATACCTCGGTTCTGTTGCAGGTAGAGAGCACAAAAATATCTGTAATTCCCTTTTGTATAGCCTGTTCAGTGATCCTGCCGTAAGCGGCATCAGATACTGCAAAGCTGCTGCGGGTGGAGGTATCGGCGTTATGATAATTAACACCAATAATAACAAAATGGTCTAATCCGCTACAAACATCGTATGTGTCAGGGTGTAACATAAACAGGTGCAAATGTAGCAGACAACTGCCATCTTACCGTCAGCACATTGTCATAAAATCGTCATCTCTGCGTAAACTGCTCAAAATCATTTATTGAACTGATTAAAATCAGGGATAGGTTGTGGGTGGGAAATTAAATCCGAAGCCGGGAAATACGAAATACAAAGCACAAAAAGACAAATCACAAGAACCAAACAAGTCTCAAATCCAAATATTAAATTTCGAAATCCGAGGGAATACAAAGCACAAGAAACAAACTTGCCTATCGGCAGGCAGGCCTGTCCGCCGGGGCGGATAAACTTCAAACCCTGAAATACGAAGAAAACATCAGAAATCAGTACCGGTTCCATCTCAAATTTCAGATATTAAATTTCAAATACGGACCTTTTCCTCATTTTCAATTTGTCCATCTTACCTTGCATTAAATATTCATCAATAACCATGCACACCGATTTTCTTGTTATAGGTTCCGGCATTGCAGGACTTACCTATGCGTTAAAAGTTGCCAACGACTGCCCCGATAAAAAAGTAATCATTTTCACCAAAACCACTTCCGATGAAACCAATACCAAATATGCCCAGGGCGGCATAGCCGGTGTATGGGATAATGAAAACGACAGTTTTGAAAAGCATATTGAAGATACACTCATTGCCGGCGATGGCTTATGTAATGAGAAAACGGTGGAGATCGTAGTGCGGGAAGGTGTAGACAGGATAAGGGAGATCATTAGCTGGGGCGCTAAGTTCGACAAAGACCAGGATGGCGATTATGCGCTCGGTAAGGAAGGCGGCCATAGCGAATTTCGTATACTGCATCATAAAGATGTAACCGGCAGGGAAATGGAAAGGGCGCTCTTAAACGCAATAAAGTCGCAACCCAATATTGAGGTGGTCACCCACTGCTTTGTAGTAGATATTATTACACAGCATCACTTAGGTTATCTGGTTACCAAGTCTACCCCCGATATCGAGTGCTTCGGCGTGTATGCATTGAACCTCCGTACAAAAAAAATTGAAAAAGTAAGAGCAGGTATTACCCTGCTGGCTACAGGAGGTAACGGGCAGGTGTACCGTACTACTACCAACCCCGTTATTGCCACCGGCGACGGAGTAGCGATGGCCTACAGGGCCAAAGGCCGGATTGAAAATATGGAGTTTATTCAGTTTCATCCTACTGCCTTATACGAACCGGGTGTAAAGGGACAGGCTTTTCTGATAACAGAAGCCGTACGGGGCGATGGAGGTATACTGCGCAATAGTGATGGCGAAGCTTTTATGGAAAGATATGATGCCCGCAAAGACCTGGCCCCGCGCGATATTGTGGCAAGAGCCATAGACAATGAAATGAAAAGAACCGGAACGGAGCATGTGTGGTTGGATTGCCGCCATATGGATCAGGAAAAATTCCTGCATCACTTTCCCAATATCCACGAAAAGTGCTTATCCATTGGTATTGATGTGGCTAAAAATATGATTCCCGTAGCGCCGGCCGCACATTACAGTTGCGGGGGTATTAAAACGGATGAATGGGCAAGAACTTCCATCCGCCATTTATATGCGGCGGGCGAATGTGCCTCAACGGGCCTGCATGGCGCCAACAGGCTGGCCAGCAACTCTCTTCTTGAAGCAATGGTATTTGCGCACAGGGCTTACGTGGATGCCGTAAAAAAAATAAAGAACACTTCGGCGGAGGAATGGGGAAGCTGGCGCCGGGATGCCATACCCGACTGGCGGGCCGAAGGAACCACTGCTCCTAAAGAGATGATCCTGATTACCCAGAGTTTGAAAGAGCTGCAGTTGCTGATGAGCGATTACGTGGGCATTGTAAGAACCAATACCCGCCTGGAGCGCGCTATGCGCCGGTTAGATATGATGCATGAAGAAACGGAAGAGCTGTATAAAACCACGGAAGTATCGCCACAGCTTTGCCAGTTGCGCAATATGATCACCGTAGGATACCTCATCGTTAAATCGGCCCAGTTCAGGCACGAAAGCCGGGGGCTTCATTTTAATACCGATTATCCGCATAAGAGTGAACAGGTGCAGAATATTGTATTGTAGATCAGAAGTCCGAAGTTTACATACAAAGCCCGGAATTTGAAGTGAATATAAAGAACCAAGAACCAAATCACAAGCACCAAATAAGTCTCAAATCCGAAGCCTTAAATCCGAAAAACGAAGGGAATACAAAGCACCAAAAGACAAAAATAACAAGAAACAAAAAAAATTCAAATCCGAAGCTTTAAGCTTGAAATCCGAAGGAATAAACGATAAACCAGCAAATCCGAAATCAGCAATAACTCACGGATAGCTCACGGCTGAAAGCTGATCGCTGGTAATTTCAAATCCTGTCTATCTTTGCGCTCATGTATTATCTTATACTTGGTTTACTGTATCTGTTTTCTTTTCTGCCGTTGTGGGTTATATACCGCATATCCGACTTTATCAGCTTTTTGCTGCACTATGTGATAGGCTACCGCAGGAAGGTGCTGATGAAAAATCTTTCTATTGCCTTCCCCGAAAAAACGGATAAGGAAAAAATGGCGCTCATCAGAAAGTTTTACAGGAACTTTACCGATACTTTTCTGGAAGCCATCAAGCTGCTTTCCATATCTGAAAAAAATCTCCGCAAAAGGATACAATTCGATCCATCCGTTTTAAATGAGCTGTACCGCACGGGTAAAAGCTGCCAGGTGCATGCGGGACATAATTTTAACTGGGAATGGGTGAATGTAAGGGTGGCGAAGGAGCTGCTATACCCTTACCTTGCCGTATATATACCTATTGGCAGCAAATTGCTTGACCGGGTGTTTAAATATTTCAGGGAAAGAACAGGCACGATCATGCTGCCTGCAACGGATATGAAAAACGCCATGTTGCCTTACCGCAGTAAACAATACCTGCTGGCACTGGTAGCCGATCAGAATCCGGGTGATCCTTCACGGGCGCATTGGGTGAAATTTTTTGACCGCTGGACCCCCTTTGTTATGGGCCCTGAAAAAAATGCGCGGTTTAATGATATACCTGTTGTATTTGCCCGCTTCTCCAAGCCTAAAAGAGGATACTATCTTGTTGAAACGAAATTAGCCAGCCTGCACCCTGCAGAGATGAAGGAAGGAGAACTTACCCTGCAATATGTACGCTATCTCGAAGAAGTGATCCGGAAACAACCGGAGGTATACTTATGGAGTCATAACCGCTGGAAATGGGAAATGAAAGAGGAGTATGAGAGCAGGAAGATTGAAGATGGAAAAGTGAAGCATACCGGCGGATAAACAGGGTATTTAAACAAAAGCAACATATGCGCATTACCGCCTTCGCATTATTTCCACTTGTAATTCTTTTTATTCTGTTAACACGTTAATAAGCCTCCTAAAAAAATATTACCGGTATAAAAGCCAAACGCTCTATCTTGGTAAAAAATACCGGTTTATGTATAGAAAAGCTTTCCTGCTTGCCTTAAGCTGCTGCTTCATCAGCTTTACGGTGCTGGCTCAAAAAAAACAAAAGAAAAAAGATACTTCCGCTCCTGCCGCTGTAGTGGATACAACAAAAAAAGCACCTCCCAAACCCCCGAAGCCTGCTATTACAGAAAAAATAAAATCGAGTAAAAAAACAGACGGTCTTTTTACCATATACCAGGATACCGCTACGGGTAGCATACAGTTGTATATAAAGAAGGATCAATTGGGAAAAGAATATATCTACCAGAGTTTTTCTATGGGCGGGCCAACAAGGCTTTACCTGAACCAGAATATGATAAGGACAACCTTTGTTTTCAGTATCGCCAAACCATTCGACAAGCTGGAATTCGCACAGCAGAATACCAATTTTTATTACGATCCGCTCAATGCGGTAAGTAAAGCTGCGAATGTAGATGCCCCGCCGGCAATCTTTTTTTCAGAGAAGGTAGTGGCCGAAGATTCTACAGGCTACCTGATTGCCGCCGACGGTTTATTTATCAGCGATAAATTAGACCCGGTAAAGCCCACGGTACCGCCAGGGGTACCACCTGCCGCGGTCTTTAACCTGGGCATGCTCAATGCTGCCAAATCGAAATACCACCAGATAAGATCTTATCCGGACAATACCGATGTGTTGGTAGACCTCGCTTACGATAATCCTGCACCTTTTAACCGGGGAGGAGATGATGTAACGGATGCGCGCTATAACCGGGTAAGGATGCAGCATTCTTTTCTTGCCATGCCGGAAAATGATTACCGCCCGCGCCGCGATGACCCCAGAGTAGGTTATTTTGGAGCGGAGGTGCAGGACCTTACTTCTACATCGGCTACGCCATATAAAGATTTTATAAGCCGCTGGTACCTCGTAAAAAAAGACCCTGCTGCCGCGCTAAGCGAGCCGGTGGAACCGGTGGTATACTGGATAGAAAATACCACGCCGGTTGAATATCGCGCAATCATTAAAGAAGCCGGTGAAAAATGGAATGAAGCTTTTGAAAAGGCGGGTTTTAAAAATGCTATTATAATGAAGATTATGCCCGATACCGCTACCTGGGATCCGGCAGACATCCGTTATAATGTTATCCGCTGGGTGAGCAGCCCTTACCCCAGCTATGGCGCCATTGGCCCCAGCTTTTTTAACCCGCGTACCGGCCAGATCCTGGGGGCAGACATTACGGTAGAATGGAGAAGCGGCGCGGGTACCGTTAATTATGACGACCTGTTCAATGGTAGTAATGGCACAGGACTACCTGCCGTTCAACTACCCTGGACTGACGCCGGTGATGAGCCACATGTAAGCTTTGATAAACAGCATCTGCAGTATTGTAATATAGCCCGGGAGTTACAGGCGCAGTATATAACCGGCCTAACTGTATTAGAAGCGCTGGATAACAGGCCGGAAGAAGTAAAGGAAATGCATAAGGAATTTCTTATTTATCTTATTATGCATGAAATGGGGCATACCCTCGGACTGAATCATAACATGAAGGCCAGCCAGATGCTTAGCCCCGCGCAGGTAAACGATAAAAGCATTACGGATAAAATAGGGATGATCGGTTCCGTAATGGATTATCCTTCCATTAATGTAAGCCTCAACCGCAGTAAGCAGGGCAATTACTATACAACAAAAGCCGGTCCGTATGATTTATGGGCTATCGAATATGGCTACACGCCTTTTGCTGCCGGCGAAGAGGAAGCGGCGCTGAATAAAATACTCAGCCGCAGCACCGATCCGCAGCTTGCTTTCGGTAATGATGCCGATGATATGCGTTCGCCGGGAAGAGGGATAGACCCAAGAGTAATGATAAGCGATATGAGCAATGATATGATGGCTTATGCCGAAGACCGTTTTAAGCTGGTGAATATAATGATGCCCAAATTAAAAGAACGGTACAGCAAGCCCGGCCAAAGCTACCAGCAACTGCGCCAGCGCTACCTGATGCTGCAGAGCCAGCGGGCCCAGATGGCCAGCGCAGTAAGCCGCTATATTGGCGGGGTATATGTAGACAGGAGCTTTGCAGGCCAAAATACCACCGCTAAACCGTTTACCCCTGTTCCTCCCGCAACACAAAAGAAAGCGCTTGCGCTGCTGAACAAATATATTTTCTCTCCCAACGTTTTTAATGCCGATGCGGCATTGTTTCCTTACCTGCAGCTGCAACGCAGAGGCTTCAACTTCTTTAGTTCTACGGAGGATTATAAACCCCAGTCAACCGTTCAGGGCATTCAGCTATCGGTGTTAGCGCAATTGCTGCACCCGGTTACTTTACAGCGTATCAATAACAGCGGGTTGTATGGTAATACGTACAGCACCGCTAATCTTACATCCGATTTGAACAGGTATTTCTTTGCAGACGATCTTAAGACCAATGTAAATCTTTACAGGATAAACCTGCAAACGGAGTATGTAAAGGCTCTGGCGGCCATTGCGGCAAGTCCGTTGCCCAACACGTATGATAACGCTTCCAAAGCAGCGGCATTGGCTTCACTCAAAAAAGTAAAAGCCATGCTGGCTACGGCAGTATCCGCCAACGAACAAACCCGGGCACACCGCACCAACCTTAATTTTATTATTGATCAGGCCTTATCGGTAAAATAGACTGTAGCAGGCACAATTCAGGGGGGAAAATGAAATGCATTTTCCTCCTTTTTTAAACAGGGTAAAAACGGGGGGATCATAAAGACCGCGGTATTACTTATCAGATTCGGTTAACCGCTGGTGTTTTGCAATACTGGCGATGTACATTGCAAACCCTGCCATGGCAGTATCTTTCAGTGCGTTCACAAGCGCTAACTGCCGCATCGTAGGATCACCTGAATTTAAATGATTGGGAATATGAATTAGCAGCACAAATGCAATTAACAACGCGGCAAGGAGGTACCCCGCAAGCGATACAAAGCGGTTGGTTATAAAAGCCATGGCAGCAAGAATAAAAGCAATGCCAACCACATAAACCCATACTATTCCTCTTGGAAGATACAGCGGCACATAGTTGAGCATCTCATTCGGATGGGTAAAATGCATAATACCGAAGATAATCATAACAACGGCCAGGAGCCATATGGCTATGCGGGAAATCGTTAGGTGTATCATAAAAAGAACTTTTAGTGGTATTAAGTTAGTTCATTTCTTTTAGAATGGCAGATTATATTTTGCACAGGAATAGCAAACTGCGTATAGCCGTTTTTGTTTGGTATGCATATTTTATATTGTTACAGATAGTTTGGAGTATTCACGGAAAAAAATATGCGATAGATATGGCATCTCATAGCGTGGTGATGAGCCGGGAAATAGGTGTATACCACCGTGCAGCTTATTTTTGCGAGGCCCATAAAATGGCATTTCGGAAAAGAAGGGTAAACGCTTCGTTTTGGAAGAGACCGGGGGAATGGCCCATGAAGATATAAATATTCCTGGCCGGGTAGTGGTCGTTCGTCCATATTACCGGGTGATCGCCCATTTTTACAGGTGAACCGGGCGCATAACTTTTTTCATCAACCGATGCAATAACATGCACGTTGGACCGTGGGCTTTTATCGTAAGTATACCATTCTTCTTTTTCTATACTAAAGTTTTCCGGAAGTCCTTTTACACAGGGGTGTGAAGTGTCCTCAATATGCACCTGCGCACTGGCAAATGCGGGTATATAGTCTTTAAATTGTATGCTACCCATGAAATCATAAAACCATGACCACATATTATACCCGTCAAAATTGCCAAGGAGGCTTGCATGATGCAGCCCGATCCATCCACCCCTGCCCTGCTCTATATATTGAATAAATGCCTGTTGGGCCTGTTCCGTCCAACCATAGGGTGGATAATCAAGTTGAAGAAAAAGCTGGTAACTGCTGAGTACGGCATTGCTGATCGTATCGGTTGAATGGATATAATCTATAGAAAAGTTATACCTAACGGCGAGTGAATCTAACCAGGGCCGCGCGGCATCTGTAAATGCAAGGTGATGCCCGCCGTTTTCGAAAAGAGCCAGTATCCTGAACGATTGCAGCGTATGAACTGCCGTAGCTTTTTGCTGTGCAGATGCTGTACTTATTATTAATAAACCTGAAACCGCTACAAGAAATATTTTTTTCATGCCGGTACATTAAACCGGAACCCCACACCGTGTATGGTTTCGAGGTTAACCGAGGGGTCGTTTTTAAAATGCTTACGCAGCTTGGTGATAAAAACATCCATGCTCCTGCCAAGGAAATAATCATCCTTTCCCCATACATTCAGCAATACTTCATCTCTTTTTAAAATATGGTTGGGGTGTTCACATAAAAACTTCAGCAGGTCTGCCTCTTTCTGCGTTAAATTGGAAGTCTCTTCACCATTGTAAATTTTAAGATCGGTATAGGAGAAATGCATTTTACCGAGCTCAAATTCAAGGGTCTGGTCTGAAAATAATTTTTTTGTCCTGCGTAAAAAAACCTCCATCCGCATCAGCAGTTCTTTCATGCTGAACGGCTTGGTAATATAATCATCCGCACCGCTGGTAAAGCCTTTCAGTTTATCTTCCTCCATAGATTTGGCTGTAATAAATAAAATAGGGATCAGGTCGCTTTTCTGCCGGATCTTTTTGGCTACGCTAAAGCCGTCTTTAACCGGCATCATCACATCTAAGAGGCAAATGTCGAATTCGTCTTTCTGAAAGTATTGCAGCGCCTGTTCCCCATCGGCGCAGAGCAGCACCTGGTATCCTTCCTGTTCAAGGTTATCTTTAATAACGTAGCCTAACGACAGATCATCTTCAGCAAGTAATACATTGGCTTTAACAGATTGCATGGTGTAAAAAATTATCCGGGTAAAATGATTTTAAATTCCGTACCAATACCGGGCACACTGTTTACAACAATTTTCCCATTATGGGCATCCACGATCTTTTTAACAAAATTCAGGCCTAAGCCAAACCCTTTTACATTATGCACATCTCCCGTAGGCACACGGTAGAACTTCTTAAATATATGCTTAAAGAATCTTTTATCAATGCCCACGCCATTGTCTTTTACCGATATAAAATTGTCTGTGCCACACTTGCCGGCTTCAATAATAATTAAAGGTGTGCCGGAATATTTGATGCCATTTTCAATGAGATTAACAATAGCCAGCTCAAGGTGCGTTTTATCGGCTGTTACAGCCACCTCATCCGCTTCAATTTTAATTTCAATTTTTGCGCCTCTTGCTTCCACAAGAGGCTGCAATTTGGATATTGCCTGCTCAATAAGCGCTTTTACCGGGATGGGTTCCATCTCTACGCGAAGCACATGTTGCTCAGATACCGCCATTTTTAATAACCGCTCCACCTGGTTTTGCAGGTGCTCCGTTTCGTGCGTGATGATGGTTGTGTACTTCTCCATGCGTTCGGGCTGTTTGGCTATGCCGGGCTGCGACAGTACTTCCGAAGCAATTTTCATTACCGACAGTGGCGTTTTAAATTCATGGGTAAAGTTATTAACAAAATCTTTTTGTATTTCGATCAGGAACTTTTGCTTGTAAAAATAAAACAGGCTAATGGCAAGACCAATCAATACCAGCACCAAAACAATACTGCCGATAATCCATAAATTCATTTGCGATAAGATATACCCGCTTCTGTCGGGAAAATGGAGAAGAATATAATGGTAGTTTGTAGAATATACCGCCGGCGATACAGGTGCAACCCCCGATGCTGATGCCGGGGAAGCAATATTTTGCTGGAAAATATAGTACCCTTTTGTTTTGTCGTACAGGGCTACATTGCATTCGGTTAAAATGTCAAAGTCCATGAGCTCATGGGTAAGATAAAATGCAAGCGTATCTTCATGCGGTAAGTTGCTGATGCTTATAACGAAGGTGTTGGATGAAGGCCGCAGGGTTATCATTTGCTGCAAATGACTGCCGGGGCTATCGGATAAGTTCATGTCTTCAAAAAGGCCGCGAACACATTTTACTACGTTGGTATCAAACTGCTTTTGCTCTAATTTGTAGATATGGTTTAGCCAGTATAGCTGCATGGCTATAATTAAGCCGATAACAACGGCGCCTGTTAGCACTATCCATTTTAAGGTGGCGGAACGCATACCAAAACGGTTGGAGGAATTAGTAGGCACAAATATGTTTTTAATTATTTAAATAATGCTTCAGGCTGCTTTTTTTATTGTTAAGCCACCGTTAACCCGCTTCCCTTCTGTTTTACAAGGTATGCCTGCTCCTGTATGACAGGGTATAATTCCCGGAAAAAAAATTCAATTTCAGCATTATTAATAATCACAGTTTCGCTCATCATTGGTGTAGTAATAGGTACGTTTAATCCGGCAGCTTTTTTTACAGCCAGGGTAACAGGCTTATTCCATGGATGATTGACCAGGGAAAATTTTCCCCAATGTACGGGAAGTAAACATTTTGCCCGCAGGTTTATAGGCGGTACATCATTCTGAACACAGGTGTTTGCGAAAAATTCTGAAATGAACCTTTTCTGTAATTGGCTGATTGTTGTATTCTTCCTGTAATATGCATTACCACCGGTTCTTTAATTTTCAAAGTTAAAAATAAAATGACCGGCTGCTACACTGCGTTTATTTACTTATTCCCAGCCGCCTCCCAGGGAGCGGTACAGGTCCAGCACAACGGTCAGCAATTCCTTTTGTGAAGCAGTGTGTTTTAATTCAGCTTCCAGTACGCCTTTTTGTGCGGTTATCACTTCCAGGTAACTGGCATACCCGTTCAGGTACAATTCGGTTGATGTACTAACAGCATCGGTTAACATGCCCACTTCAGACTGGTTCAGCTCAACAATTTTCATGTAATGTTCAATTCCTTTTAAATTACTCAATACTTCCTCGTAACCGTGTAAAATGCTTTGCCGGTAGTTATAAAATGCAATGCGTTGTTCGGCATTGGCAACGGCAAAACCGGCTTTCAGCTGGTGCTGGTTAAACAGGGGTTGTGTAATTCCTCCCAGTAATCCATAGGCAATGGAGCTGCCGTTGAATAATAAAGGCAGCTTAAAAGCATTCAGCGCCAGGTAAGGAGTAAGGGTAACCGAGGGCAAAAAAGCTTTCCGTGCGGCTGTTACATCGGCTTTGCTTGCTGCCAGCTCCAGCGCCGCCTGCTGTATATCGGGCCGTCTTGTTAATAAATCTGCGGGTATCCCGGAAGCTATCACTTCCGGCGTTTGTTGCTGCCGTATGGGCAGGCCCCTGGGGATAGGCGTTTGTGCAAAACGGCCCAGGAGCACATTCATTTCATTTTCGAGTTGAATAATGGCTAACCGGGTTTCCTGCTCAAGACTGAGCGTGTGTATTAAATGAGCGCTGAATTGCTGAACGGCCAGCGCGTTGGCACGTCCGCCTTCCATTTGTGCCTCTACTATTTCAACCGCTCTTTCCTGTAATGTTATGTTCCTGCGGATGATCTCCAGCCTGTTGTCTAAAGCCAGCAGTTCATAATAGTAAGAGGCCACCTGCGTTACCAGTTGGGTGGTAACCCAGTGCCTTCCTTTTTCGGAAGCCAGCAGCGTATTGTAGGCAGATCTTTTCTTCGCTTTCAGCTTTCCCCAGAGGTCAATTTCCCATGAGCTTTTTAACCCCAGGAAAAAATCACGGGGCGGGTCTGTTACTTTTTGATCCTCGGTAATATTCTGGGAAAGGTTGGTATCAAAATTGCCTACGCCCGTCATAGTGTATTTGCCGTATTTATCTACTGCGCCCGAAGCAAAACCGTTCAGGGAAGGAAGCCTTAACCCTTTCTGCACAAGCAGGTGGGCTCTCGCTATCATAATTTTTTCCACCGTGGTTTTGAGCGTAAGGTTGTTTTTAATAGCTGTATCAATAAGCCCGAGAAGTACGGCATCGCGGAAAAACTGTTCACGGGTAAGACTGCTTAAGCTGGAGCTATCGGCATGGTTGCTGTAGCTGCCGGGTACATCAGGCATTGGGTATTGCACCGCGGGCTGCTGGGTTACACAGGCCGGTATAGATACTAACAAAAAAGCATATGCGCAAAGCCGGGGATACAGAACAGCGCTGATTTTTTTCATAAAATGATATGTAATTAAATTTTTTAGATAAAAGCAGTACGGTCTGCCTACAGAAGCAGCCGTACTGCAAACCTGTAGGTTATTCTTTTTCCGGTGTTACCTTAAACTTCATAGCCTGCACTTTTAGTTTTATTTTCTTTTTCAACCCAAATTTTTCCTCAATACCTGCGAAAGCAACGTACAGCCCCGGTATCAGTATAATGCCTAACAGGGTTCCCGTAAGCATGCCACCAGCGGCCGCGGTGCCGATAGACCGGTTGCCCAGCGCTCCTGCACCGGTTGCAATACAAAGCGGGATAAGCCCGGCAATAAAAGCAAAGGAGGTCATTAAAATAGGCCGTAGCCTGGAGGTAGCTCCGGCTATAGCTGCTTCTAATATGGAAGAGCCCAGTTTTTTTCGCTGGATGGCAAACTCCACAATAAGAATAGCATTCTTACCCAGTAACCCGATGAGCATTACCAGCGCTACCTGTGCATAAATATTGTTTTCCAGTCCTGCCAGCTTCAATGACAGAAAAGACCCGAAAATTCCCGCGGGCAGCGAAAGAATAACAGGCAGCGGCAGCAGGAAGCTTTCGTATTGTGCAGCCAGGATGAGGTATACAAACACTAAGCAAATAATAAAAATGTAGAGGGCCTGGTTACCCGACAGGATTTGTTCCCTGGTCATACCCGACCATTCATAATCAAATCCTCTCGGCAGTACTTCTTTGGCAGCGGCCTCTACCGCTTTAATGGCATCGCCACTGCTTTTACCCTGTGCCGCGTCTCCATTAATGAGTGCAGAAGTATACATATTATACCGGGTTAACTGTTCCGGTCCAAATACCCTTTCCATTTTTATGAAAGTGGAAAAGGGAACCATTTCATTATCTTTATTTTTAAGGTACAGGTTAAGTATGTCTTCTGGGCCGGAGCGATACTGAGGATAGGCCTGTACCATTACCTTGTACATTTGGCCAAACCGTATAAAATTGGTGGCGTAATAACTCCCCAGCAGCGTTTGCAGGGTGTTCATGGCATTTTCAATGGTGACGCCTTTTTTTGCGGCCATATCCTGATCTACATGAATCATGTACTGGGGAAAGTTGGGATTGAAGCCCGTGAACGCGTTGCTTACCGCGCCCGACTTCATTGCGGCGGCAATTACATCATTGGCCACTTTTTGTGTTTGCTGCAAATCTTCGCTGCCGGTTTTATCTAAAAGCCGGAACTCAAACCCGCTTGAGTTACCAAAACCCGGAACAGTTGGCGGTGGCAAGAACTCAATACTCGCATCGGCAATGTGTTTCGTTTTTTGCTGCAGTATTTCAATCAGCTCGTTTACGGATTCCGCTCTTTTGTCCCAGCTTTTCATATTAATCATAGCCATACCGTAAGAGGCGCCGGATACTTCGGTAACGAGGCTGTAACCCGCCAGGGTTGAAATATTATCAACGGCATCTAAGTTTTGTGCTGCCTCCTGTACTTCATCCAGCACTTTACCGGTACGTTCAACCGTAGAGCCTGCAGGTGTAGTAACATTTACATAAATCACACCCTGGTCTTCCGTAGGAATGAAGCCCGATGGCAGCACGGCACTGGTGCCCCATGTAGCCACAAAGAAAATGACCAGCAGGCCCATAGTAACTGCTTTTTTACCGGCCAGGCGTTTTATTAAGTGCTGGTATTTACCTTGTGTGCTGTTATACGTTTTGTTGAAACCCGTAAAAAACCGCTGCGCCAGGCTTTTCTTTTTTCCCGGCGCGGGATGCCGCAGCATAAGAGCGCAGAGCGCGGGGGTAAGCGTTAAAGCATTAATGCCCGATATTACAATGGAAATGGCCAGGGTTAAGGAAAACTGCCTGTAAAAAACGCCTGCGGGTCCGGACAGAAACGCTACCGGTATAAACACGGCCGACATGACCAGTGTAATGGCCAAAATAGCGCCGGTGATCTCTTTCATGGCGGCAATAGTGGCATCCATTGCTCCCATGTGATCTTCCGTCATCTTCACATGCACGGCCTCCACCACCACAATGGCATTGTCTACCACAATACCAATGGCAAGCACCAGTGCGAAAAGCGTGAGCAGGTTAATGGAAAAGCCCAGCGCCAGCATAAAAGCCAGGGTACCTATAAGCGCTACCGGCACGGCCAGCGCGGGAATAAGGGTAGATCGAAAATCCTGCAGGAACAGGAAAACCACGATAAATACCAGTACAAAAGCTTCCAGTAATGTTTTTAATACTTCACTGATGGAAGCATCAAGAAAGCGCGATACATCGTACGCGAAATTGTAATCCATGCCGGGCACAAAAGAAGATTCCTTCAGTTCCGCCATACGTGTTTTAATATTACTGATTACCTCTCTTGCGTTAGACCCCGGCCGCTGTTTAATCATAATAGATGCCGAAGGCTTACCGTCTGTTTTGGAAACCATGCTGTAGCTGAGCGCGCCAAATTCTACCCCGGCTACATCCTTTAGCCGGAGTACCGAGCCATCTTCATTTGCGCGTAACACGATATTTTTATATTCTTCGGGTTCCGAAAACTTGCCCGTATAGCGTAACACATATTCCACTGCATTAGATTGCTTGCCTGAGCCCTCGCCCGTTTTGCCGGGAGCGGCTTCTACATTCTGGCTGCGCAGGGCCGCAATCACTTCATCTGCCGACACGTTATACGCCAGCATCCGGTCGGGCTTCAGCCAAACCCTCATGGCATAGTCCTTTGCGCCCATTATTTCGGCGAAGCCCACACCATCAATACGCTTCAGTTCTTTCAGCACATTAATGTCGGTGAAGTTAAAAATGAACTGCTCGTCCATGGCGGTATCTTCACTCACGATATTGAGGTAAAGTAGCATACTGTTCACCTCTTTTTCCGTTACCACACCGGCTTTTATCACTTCTTCGGGCAGCTCATCCAGCACGGTAGTTACCCTGTTCTGCACATTTACGGCAGCCAGGTCGGGATCTGTGCCTACTTTAAAAGAAATAGTGATGAGGGTTACTCCGTTGTTGCTGGTTACCGTATTCATATAGGTCATCCCAGGCACCCCGTTAATTGCCCTTTCGAGCGGTGTAGCAACCGCATCGGCACTTACCTGGGCGTTGGCGCCCGTATATCTTGCCGTTACGGTTACTGAGGGCGGCACAATATCCGGGAATTGTGTAATGGGCAGGGTAAACAGTGCCAGCACACCCAGTAAAGTAATGATCAATGAAATAACCAGCGACAATACGGGTCGCCTGATAAAAGTTTCTATCATAAAAACGGTTGTTGTAACAGGTAGGTTTTTAAATGTTTTGTTTCATGTATCAACAGGTAATATAAAAGCAAGCGCTTTACCTGCATAGCCGGGCATCTGCAGCCAGGGTGCGCATGAAGCATCATTGCCACTATACAAGCTGGGGTTGTTATAATTGCCTTTGTATAAGAATAGGTTGTATGTGGGTGCCTTCGCGGATATTCTGTACACCCTCGTATACAATTTTATCTCCCTTGCTCAGCCCCTCTTTGATAATATACGATTGCGCTATTCTTGCCTGCGGCACCACGGTTTTCATTTTTACCGTATTGTCGGCGTTAACAACGAACACGTAATATTTATCCTGTATTTCAAATACAGCTTTTTGGGGGATGATCAAAGCGTCACCGGCGTTTGTTGTAAGCCTTACCTTACCCGACGCGCCATGCTTGAGCAGCCTGGAAGGATTGGGAAACCTTGCCCTGAACGCGATAGATCCTGTGCTTTCATCAAATTCACCTTCCACTGTTTCAATTTTTCCGGAGTAGGGATATACCGTTCCATCGGCAAGCAGCAGGTTGATATTATTATTCCTGTCTTCCGTTGCGGTTTTCCGGTAATTGAGGTATTCATTTTCCGAAACATTAAAGTAAGTGTATACTTCATGGTTGTCTGAAATAGTGGTGAGCAGGGCGCCGGCATCAAGTACGCTACCGGCTTTAAACGGAATACGGTTAATGATGCCATCAAACGGGGAGCGTATAAATGTATAGGAAAGACTGGTTTCTGCTTTCTTTTGAGCAGCCAAAGCTTCCTCCACCTTAGCGTTTGCCGCTTTGTGTTTGGCCTCTGCCATATCCTTTTCGGTAGGAGATACGATCTTTTTCGCCAGCAAACCTTTTACCCTCAGCAGTTCTACTTCGGCTGTTCTTGCTTCGGCCATGGCATTGCTTACATTCGCCTTTGCCTTTGAGAGGGCAATTACAAATTCATTTTCATCCAACTGGAAAAGAGGTTGTCCTTTTTTCACCACCTGTCCTTCATCTACAAATATCTTATTCAGAAATCCCTGTACCCTGGTACGGATTTCTACATTTTTTACAGCTTCAATGCTGGTTACATAATCCTGATGTAAGGAGGTATCTTTAAGCGATACTTCTAAAACGGGTAATTGGGGCAGGTCTTTATTATCCTGAACATTTCCTTTCACCGAGCATCCTGCCATAATAATGCCGGCAACGATATACCTTATATTTTTCATCCTTTGGGGTTGTAATTAAAATGAATGACATGAACCCGACCAGCTGATCGGATTTCAAATGAGAATTGTGAAATAGCAAATAGCATTCATTGAATGCATGAAAGAATTTACAACCTCAAAAAGGAGTAAGCCGGAAGATGAAATTATGATGTTGCAGATGGGGTAGCTTACTCGCGTGAGAAGCCTCCGGGAAGTCATGTTTTGCAATGAGCATGGGCTGAACTTCCGGGATAGCCGGTGGTATAATGAAGCTCTGGAAAAAGCAAACGCTTACCCTGTTCTTGGAATTAAAGAAATGCGCATTGAAGCCGGGCTTTTCATGATCAGGAAGCCTGTCTTTCAGCCCAGCAATATCTTCCAGCAGCAGCTCAAGTATAGTAGCAGGCGCGTTATCCTCCTGTTCATACATCGCAGTCCATTCCCCGCTTTTGAAAACCGGGTAATCCATGTTGGCGGAACTGTCTTCCATAAGGCTTACAGGCAGGAAGGTCATGATATTCAAAAAGCCGAGCAGCAGGAAGTATGCTATGGTTCTCTTATGCTTTCTTAAATGTTGAATCATGACAGGGAAAATAGTTTGCCGGGATGGGTATATTTAATGCACACCCGTTGAGATATAATTAAGTTATTTTAAGGTTGAAAGCTAATGAGGCCAAAGATAAAACCCAATAGAAAAAACGGATGGGGTAAAGCGTTAAAATTATTGAAAAAATTTAAAAATTGATTTAAGTCAATCTATATAGAGGATACTGTAAGAGGAGTTATTATATATAGGATATTACATCAATAATAAGGTCTTATTAATATATATACCAGCACCCCGGTTATGGAAACATACAGCCAAATAGGCCAGGTAATGCGGGCTAATTTCTTATGCCGTGGAAATTCCGCTGTTAGCCCCCGGTAGGCGGTAAATAAAATGAACGGAAGAATAATTCCTGCAAGCGGGATATGCGTGGCTAAAATAATGTAGTAAAATATTCTTAATGTTCCTCCTGCCGCTTTTTCGGCATCGGTTACCAGCCCATCATGATTGATATCGCCAAACCTTGTTTCGCCTGCAAAAAGGTGATGGCAGATATAAGAAACCAGGAACAGCACGGATAGCATAATGGCGCTGATCATTATTTTTTTGTGCAGCACATAATTCCGGCGCTTTACGGCAACCAGGCCGGCAACTAATAAAAGCGATACAAAGGAATTGATTATCGCATTAATCATTGCAAATACATGCACATCAAATCCCAGGCTGGCTTCAATTTTTATACGACCCAGCAATACTATAGCTATAAATATCAGGATGGAAACAATGCTTATCAGCAAACGGGCCAGCTTATCATTCTTTTTTATAAGGGGCGGAAGCAGGTTTTCTGTTGCCATCTCTTTTGTTTTATGATTTTTAAGAAGCACTTAGCTTCCGAAAAACCTTCGCTTTTTCTTTTTATCTTTTTCCAGCATCAGCAGCACCACGTCGCTGGCTAATTTGTTGAGGTGAATGCTGTCCATACCGTTATACCATCCACGCACTACCCTGTCTTTATCGAGGATGAAAAAATATTCGGTGTGTATGAAATTAGTATCTACTTTGGTATCGGCAACATTGGCTTTGAATTCCTTTTTGGCAATATCGTAAATTTCATCCTTGTCGCCGGTGAGCATCCACCAGGTATCATGATTGATGCCATATTTGTCTGCGTATTTTTTTAACCGCTCGGCCGAGTCTCTTTGGGGGTCTACACTGAAAGAGAGAAACCTGACGATAGTATCTGTTTTGCTGAAAGCATCCTGCAAACGTTTCATATTGCGGGTAAGGGTAGGGCAAACGATGGGACATGAAGTAAAAAAGAAATCCGCTACTATAATTTTTCCTTCCAGGTCGCTGAGGGAAACCTGCCTCCCGAACTGGTTGGTAAGGGTAAAATCTCTTACTTTATGCCAAACGGTATCAGATGTTGTTTTGCCGTAAGAGGTATTGTTTTGCACGGTATCGTAAAAATAGCGTTTGGGCATTACAACGGCTTCCGCTGTAAAATATTTCAGCAAAAAATAACAGGTTAAGGGAAGCAGGCCTGCGAGTATAACGGCCAATAAAGACTTCTTGCTCATCATATCGGGCAAAGATAAGCCTTCTATTGCTTTAGAATTCTTTTGGACTCGCTGATAGAAGCGCCGCGGATGCTTAAAATATATTCTCCCCTGGGTACACTATACATATCCAATATCTGCTGCAGGTAGGCGGTGGTTTTCCTGATCTGGTAGGTGCGTATATTTTTCCCGGTCATGTCATATAAAATGCAGGAAATATCACCCAGGCTTTCATCATTTATAATTAAAGCGGCATTGTTAAAAACAGGGTTAGGCATAATGATCACTTCGGTTTTGGATTTGCCGGGGAATTGAATTTTACGAACCTCCGAAACAGGTCCCACCCCTTTTTCACTGAATCCCGCTACCCGGTAAAAAGCGCTGTCTGTTAAAGCAAAGTGGTCTGTATACTGGTAATGGGCAGTGCCGGGCTCCGGCAAAACCATGGTTTTATACAGCGGCTGAAAAAGGATGCCGTCGGCAGAGCGTTCCACGATAAAATGAATGCTGTCTGATGTTTCACCTGCTATTACCCATTTTAACTGAATAGCGTTTTTATTAAAGATACCCGCCTCAAATGACCTGAAATGCAGCGTAGCCGGGCTTGTCTGGCTTAATCCGGAAGTGCCGGCCAACAGGCAAAACGCACCAGGCAAAAGCAAAAGGCATATATTCCGGACCAGGCGGCTCATACAAACATCATTCGGGTTTAATACTTAAAAATCATTCAATTGCTTAACAACTGAACGGGGAGTGAGGAAAACGCGAAAATTGTGCCGGTGGTATAAAAGAATATATAAAGTTTTATTAAAACGGTTATGGGTGAACGTTAGGCTCCTTCCCCTTCGTTCTTTTACGGCTTATCCGGTGCACTGATCACGCCCAGGTAGCGGCCCATCCAGTAAGGCAATAAGTAAGTATCGCCGGCGCCCTGTTCGCTATGCCCTTTATTTTGCGCGTCTAATGTAAAAAGATTCCGGTTGTGTTTCTGTTCCGGCCGTTCATCGGGAGGCAGCACTTCGGTAGTGGTTTGACCCCTGAAGTTTTCTTCTATATAAGTAATGTCTGCGCGATAGCTGTTGTGCATCGTCCATTCAATCATATCTAACGGCATTTCTTTTAAATGCCAGACGCTTTCCTTCAAATTAAAATCGCCGGCGCCTGTAAGGGCGTAGCAAAAATTCCAGAGGGCATTCCTGTCGGTTTTTTTTATTTCGTAGTGATCCCGTATGGCGTTTCGGTATTGTTCTTTCAGCGAGTCGTTCAGTGCATAAGGATACAAACCCCAGTAAGCCAGGAAGTACATTTCATCATCCGAATGGTTCCATTCTCCCGACAGGGCTTGGCTCCATGCGTCCGCTTCAGGCGGGGCCTTTCCAATAGCAGCAAAGGGGCGCGTTAAATTTTGGAGATAACCGTGCTGGTACAGCAAATCCTCCGCAACCTGTTTATATTTTTCTTTCCCCGTAAAATGCCATGCGGTTTGCAGAAAAGCTACAATATTGGAAGAATATAACTTTCTGTCGCCCACCATTTCCGGGAAACGGTTTACATATTCCGGGTGCCAGATCCCCCATAGTGTAGCCCTGCCATCATAATCAACCAGCCGGAGCTTATGGTCAATAATATGCGACATCAGCCCATCCATTAATTGTATGGCTCTTTTTCTTATTCCTTCATCATCCATGTATTGGGCAAGCAGGGTGAGTGCAAACATTTGTCCAACGGTTTGATCACTGCTGGCCGCACCTTTCCAGTCCCACTCCGCATCAGCGGCATGTCGCCAGCTAATGGTGTTCTGGTAACCGGGGTACCAGTAGTGCTGCAGGTATGGGCGGTGCTCATTTTTAAAAGACATGATACCCCGCCGTTCAAAGGATCGGGCAAAAAAACCGGGGATGGAATGTATCGTGTACAGTCTTTCCATCGCCTCAAAAGATTCGATGCAATTTTGCTTAGCCTCCGCTTCATGCGTAACGAGGTACCTGAACAACTGGCTGCCGAGGTACATGGCAGTCCAGAGATTGTCGCTGTCGCGTGGCCTTAATGTTACGGAGGAAAGATCGCCGTTCTCTAAGTTGGCCACATCACAATACAAACCATATCGTATATGCCTGAGTCTTACCTGCCTGTCGTAAAAAGCCGCTTTTTCCTCCAATGTCATTTGGGTAAAGCTGA